>Ga0070690_100000308_pt1 | contig 25222 bp, 41 predicted proteins | sample KBSS33HmetaG_FD_64671 | JGI IMG/M metagenome (GOLD analysis project Ga0070690, IMG submission 64671) | Switchgrass rhizosphere microbial communities from Kellogg Biological Station, Michigan, USA - KBS S3-3H metaG | ecosystem: Host-associated > Plants > Roots > Rhizosphere ... | reverse complement strand
CGAGCCAGCCTCGACGGCGCCAGCCTCGACGGCGCCAGCCTCGACGGCGCCAGCCTCGACGGCGCCAGCCTCGACGGCGCCAGCCTCGACGGCGCCCGCCTCGTCGGCGCCAGCCTCGTCGGCGCCAGCCTCGTCTGCGCCAGCCTCGACCGCGCCAGCCTCGACGGCGCCCGCCTCGTCGGCGCCAGCCTCGACCGAGCCAGCCTCGACGGCGCCAGCCTCGACGGCGCCAGCCTCGACGGCGCCAGCCTCGTCGGCGCCAGCCTCGTCTGCGCCAGCCTCGACCGAGCCAGCCTCGACGGCGCCAGCCTCGACGGCGCCAGCCTCGACGGCGCCAGCCTCGTCGGCGCCAGCCTCGACCGAGCCAGCCTCGACGGCGCCCGCCTCGTCTGCGCCAGCCTCGTCGGCGCCAGCCTCGACCGAGCCAGCCTCGACGGCGCCCGCCTCGTCTGCGCCAGCCTCGTCGGCGCCAGCCTCGTCGGCGCCCGCCTCGACGGCGCCCGCCTCGTCGGCGCCAGCCTCGACCCGATCCGGACCGATGTTAGAGCCGTGCTTGACCAGGCTCCGAACGAGGTGATCGGTCTCCTCGCGAAGCTGCGCAACGGCCAGATAAACGGATCGTGCTACCAGGGCGACTGCGCGTGTCTGGTTGGCACGATCGCCAACGTCCGCGGTTGTTCGTACGAGCAGCTCGGCGATCTGCTCCCGAACGCTAGTCGTCCCGCAGAGCGATGGTTCCTGGCGCTCCGGCCAGGTCACACGCCGGATAACCACCAGGTCGCAGAGATCACCGAGCGATGGATAGTCGAATGGATGACCTACCACGGCGTAGCTGTTCCAGCGCGACCGCGGCACCTAGATCCGGCAGAGCTCGCTGACCTGCGCGAGCTGCTGGGCAACGGCATCACGGAGCGCGGCGCGGAGATCCTGGCGAAGCTAGGATGGGCTTCGCCATCGGATGCGACTGGTCCGGTGGCCGGATGACGCGCCCGCCCGTCATCCGCGCCTTCATCGGCCACGACGAGCTCGTCGTTGACCTGTTCGCCGGCGGTGGCGGCGCGAGCACCGGGATCGAGCGCGCGATCGGCCGCTCGCCCGACATCGCGATCAACCATAGCCCGGAGGCGATCGCGCTCCACGCCGCGAACCACCCCACGACGAAGCACTACATCGAGAACGTCTACAAGGTCGACTCGCGACGGGCCACCGGAGGTCGCCCGGTAGCCCTGCTCTGGCTCTCTCCCGACTGCACGCACCACAGCAAGGCCAAGGGCGGGAAGCCGCGCCAGCAGAAGATCCGCGGCCTGGCGTGGGCGGATATCCCGTGGGCGAAGCACGCGCGACCGCGGGTGATCGTGCTCGAGAACGTCGAGGAGTGGCTCGACTGGGGGCCGCTGCACCGGATACACACCGACGGTTGCTCCAACGAGTTCCCGACCCGCACCGCGATGTGCCACAAGGGCTGCCGGATCGGTCTACCGATTCTCGCCCGCAAGGGCGAGACGTTCCGAGCCTGGCGACGGAAGCTTGAGCGGTACGGATACGTCGTCGATCACCGGCTGATGAGAGCGTGCGACTATGGCGCGCCTACTACGCGGCGACGGCTATTCTTGATCGCCCGCCGAGACGGACGGCCGATCGTGTGGCCGGCGCCGTCGCACGGCAAGGTAGTAACCGCCGGGCCCAGCCAGCTAGAGCTCGGCGCCCGCGAGGTCAAGCCGTGGCGGACCGCCGCCGAGATCGTCGACTGGTCGATTCCGTGCCGGTCCATCTTCGACCGCGAACGTCCGCTCGCCGACAAGACGATGGCGCGGATCGCCCGCGGGATCCGCAAGTACGTTCTCGAGGCGGCCCGGCCTTTCGTGATCGCCGTGAACCACGGCGGCGTCGGACGCACCGACCATCGCGTGCACGATCTCGATTCCCCGATGCCGACCATCACCGGCGGTCAGCGCGGCGGCCACGCGCTGGTCTCGCCGCTCGTCATCAAGGCGAAGACGCACGGCGGTGGCGGCAACGACGCGATGCGCGCTGACGAGCCGCTGCGCACGGTGACCGCGTCGAAGCGCGGCGAGTTCGCGCTGGTGGCTCCGACGTTCGTGCGGACCAGCATGCACCAGAGCAACGCCGGATGCGCCTACTCACCCGAGGAGCCGTTGCGCACGATCGCGACGGACGGCGGCCCAGCGCTCGCCGTCCCCTACCTTGTGCACCGCAGCAACGGCGAGCGCGAGGGCCAGGCCCCGCGGATCTACGACGTCGCGCGGCCGCTCGGCACCATCGTCGCCCAGGGTAATAAGCACGCCGTGTGCGCGGCGTTCCTCGCGAAGCACTACGGCGATCGGGCCAGCGGCGGATGGTCTGGCGGCTCGGCGCTCGATGCCCCCGCCGGAACAGTGACGGCGCAGGATCACCACTCGCTCGTCGCGGCGCACCTGACGAAGCTCTACGGAACGAGCACCGGCGTGGATGCGCGCGAGCCGGTGCCGACCGTGACCGCCGATGGCCGGCACATCGGCGCGGTGGCCGCGCACCTGGTCAGGTACAACGGAGTGCGGCCGGGCGCCGAGCGCGTAGCTGACCTCGAGCAGCCGATCGGGACGCAGGACACGAGCAACCGGTTCGCGCTCGTCGCCGCGTTCCTTGCCCGCTACAACGGACAGAGCACCGGCCAGCAGCCCGACGCGCCGATCGGAACGCTCGACACGACCGACCGATACGCGCTGGTGACCGTCACGATCGATGGTGAGGAGTACGCGATCGTCGACATCGGGATGCGGATGCTCACGCCGCCCGAGCTGTTTGCCGCCCAGGGGTTCGGCCCGGGCTACGTGATCGACCCCATCGGACCGAACGGCAAGCCGCTCACCAAGACCGCGCAGATCCGAGCGTGCGGGAACGCCGTGCCGCCGGACTTCGCCGATGCCATCGTCTCTGCGGCGTTCTCGAGGGCCGCGTGATCGACGAGTACAACGCAGACCGCACCGGATGGGCCCGCTTATCGGACGATCGCGTGATGCGGTACCGGCTGTCGCGATCGCTGAGAAATCAGCCGATAGCCGAGATGTTGTCACGGCTGTTGCCCGGTGAGTTCATCGGCAAGCGGGTCGTGTTCCTGATGCTCAACCCATCGACTGCCGACGCGTTCGTGCTCGACCCGACGGTCAACGAATGCCGCAAGCGCGCCATTGCGCTCGGCGCCGACGTGCTCGAGGTCGTCAATCTGTTCGCGCTGCGCTCGCCGTACCCGGCCGATCTGCGCAAGCGGGCGCACGGGTTCCGCGGAGACGACGCAGTCAACGACCTGGCGATCATTGACGCCTGCACCGGCGCTCATCTCGTAATCGCCGCATGGGGCAACCACGGCGCGCTCGATCACCGCGACACCGTCGTGCGCTCGTTGCTCCGTGAGCGCGGCACGGTCCTGCATCACCTCGGCACGACGCAGGACGGATACCCAAAGCATCCGCTCGCGCGCGGAAAGCACCGAATCGCGGCGGACTTCGTGCCGCAGCAATGGAGCGTGTGATGGCTGACCGAAGCTCGATCGAGTGGACGGACGCGAGCTGGAACGCGATGCGAGGATGTTCCCGCACCATCGCGGCAGGCGCTGAGACCTCTGGGTGCGGCGATCCGACCGGCGGCGGATGCTACGCAGAGCGCAACGGCTACCGCTTCGCCGGGCCCGGCCTGCCCTACGAGGGACTGGTCCGCATGACGCCGAACGGCGCACGCTGGACTGGGAACGTGATGCTGGTCGACAAGCACCTGCTCGATCCGCTCCGCTGGGAGCGGCCACGGCGCATCTTCACAACCTCCGCTGACGTGGCGGTGTTCGTCAAGCAGATGGTCGTCAACGGTAAGCTAATCAAGTACATAGGCGCGTTTCCGAGTCACCTACAGCGAAGGGAGTTTCCACGATGACCGCGCTCGACAACTTCCTACGCGTGGCGCCGCCGATCGACGATCACCGCGAGGACGCTGCGCGCGTTTGCGAGGAGACCGCTCGCTACGAGCGCGGTGAGCGCCCGCCGCTGCGGATTGATCCGCACGACATCACGAACAACGAGTTCAGCGACCCGGCTGCTGGCATAGCGGCCGAGGTCGCGATGGAGATCAGCGACGCGTTGCAGGCTGCGCGCGTGCGTTGCCCGCCGGCCGATGTTTGGGCCATGGCCGCGAAGCTCCTACGCTCGGGCTGGCAGCGCGGTCACCGGCTCCAGCCGATCGTGATCGGACGAGGAGCGCCATCATGAGCGATCCTGTCGTCAACATCCACCGAGACCTCCGCGACGGCGCCTTCTACAGGCTCACCGCGGCCGCGCCCGGCTACACGACGATCACCGCACGCGATGCCGACGGTGATACCGCAACGCCGTGCTTGGACCGCGCCGACGTTCGCCGGCTGATCGATGACCTCACGCTGGTCGCTGGGCTTGCTCCGAGTGCGCCAGCTGTCGGCCGTGCCGCAGCACTCGCCGGATCGGTGCGGCGCATCTTCGAGCTGCTCGGCGAGCTCGAGAAGACGGACGGCGCCGCTGCTGACGAGATCGTCGCCGCCATCGCGGCTCACCTGCGATCGTGGCGCCCGCTGGCGCTGGTGCCAGGAGGTGTGCCGTGATGACCGTCGTCGCTCTGGCTATGATCGGTGCCGTCTATGCGATGCACCGGGCGTGGAGGTCGGCATGAGCGGCCAGCCACGCCTCAACATCGCGGCCCGCGCTCATTTGGCTGTCGTGCTGCTCGAGACCACGCCGGCAACGGTCGCAGAGGTCGCCGCTCTCGTTCGCGTCAGCGAGTCCAAGGTCTACCGCTCCTGGTACGCCGCGCATCCTGGCCGCCCGCCGCGTGGTCGGCGGATCACCGACGCGATGCGCGCGGCGCAGATCGAGCCGTTCGCCGCGCTCTGCGACGTGATGGCCGCGCAGCTAACGGATCGCTCGCAGCGTGCCGCGCAGATCTTCGCCGCGACCCGCGAGCTGCATGGCGCGGTCTGCGAGCGCCGGCTCTGGCGCGCACTTCGCCGGCTGGTCGACACCGGACGAGTTGCACGCCACGGCATGCGCTGCACCGGGGCAGCGTACACGAGGATTCGTAATAGCGGAGAGCCGACATGAGCAACATGAAAAACATCACTATTCCTGACGGGTGGTCGATCGATAGCGAAGATGCGTCAACCGTCGTGATCAAGGCGCCGCAAGGATATTCAGCCGTATACGTTACTATTGACATCAAGATGCGGGTGTATCGAGCTGGATTTCGCACTACCGGTCGACCTCTAAGCCCGAAGTCCTACGGAGGACGAGGATGGAGAGAAGAACTGATCAACGACGCCATTACATGGCTGAAAGGCATTTCCAGGTGACTCCAACGCAAGCCCAGACCTTCGCGATGATCGCGCTCGACCGCGGCGCATCTCCGGAGCATCTGCCGCCGCGCACGCGGCGGTCGCTCCTGAAGTGCGGGTGGATCGACCGCGCATCGCGGCTCCTGAACGACGCCGGTCGCGACGCAATGCTCAAGTCTCCGCACTTCTCGGCCGCCCTCAAGGAGCTCGACGCCGTCGGCGACCCCGACAAGGCGCTCGCGCTCCGGGTCATCGTCACCGGAACTTCGCTCGAGACGCGGCAGCGGAACCGGCGCCGTGCCGCGATCGCCAGCGCGGCGATGCGGATGGCGGCGCGATGAAGTCGCGGCCAATTCTATTCAGCGCTCCGATGGTCCGCGCGATCCTCGAAGGGCGCAAGACGCAAACCCGTCGGCTGTACAAGTCTAGGCTGAGCGACGCCGTTAACGCTCCCAATGGTCCATTGTACGCGCTGCCATCGCCGTACGGATCACCTGGCGATCAACTGTGGGTCAAAGAAACGCATGCGATCCGACGCGACGTCGACCCGAAGGTTGACCTCGCCAAGGCGGTTCACTACCTCCGCTACCGGGCTGACCGAGGAGATGGCGACGATATCAGCAGTGAGTGGCATGATTACGGACCCGGATGGCGACCATCGATTCACATGCCCCGCTGGGCATCGCGCATCACGCTCGAGATCACCGATCTTCGCGTGCAGCGCTTGCGGGAGATCACCGAGGACGACGCGCGGGCCGAGGGCGTCGTACCGTACACGCCGCCGCACGGCCACATCTCGCCAGACCAGCTTGTCCCAGGCCCGGGGTTCGACGACTGCAGACTAGGGGATCGACCTAACCGACTGCCGTTCGCGCACCTGTGGGACGAGATCAACGGCAAGGCCACCCAGATGCTGAACGACGACGGCGAGCCGGTGTTCGACGACAACGAGCGCCCGATTATGCACGCACCGAAGTCGTGGGCGAGCAACCCTTGGGTGTGGGCAATAACTTTTCGACGTGTCGACAGCGAGGCAAAACTATGACGACTTGCCATCGCGCCGCGACGACGCTCGGCTTCCTGGCCGCGCTGTACCTGGCCACCGGCCACCCCGAGCACAGCGAGCTCGTCTACGTCCGGCTGCTCACGCACATCGTGCTGCACGAAGGCACCGGAGCGGAGTGGAGCTGCGCGTCGTGAACGGTCAGCGAAGCATCTGACACTGGTTCGGTACGATGCTGCAATGACCCCGTCAACTCAAATGAGCCGCTTCCTCGACACGTCAGCCGCCGCGACCTATCTCGGGTTCCGCACCCGGGCCGGGATTCGATCGCTGGTCTACTCGGGGGAGCTCGTACCCGACGGCCGCGGGTACCGCCGCGGATACGTGTTCCTGCCAGAGACCCTTGACGCGTGGGTTCGCTCCCGCATGGAGTCGATGCATGGACGACGAGGGCATCAAGCAGATCGGCAAGAACCTGTGGGCGGTCCGCGTCAAGCGGATCAGCGCGGCGACGGGAAAGACGGTAAACCGCAAGGCGACGGTGGGCGGCAGCAAGGCGGACGCGCGCCGAAAGCGCGACGAACTCCGGGCCGAGCTCGCATCGACACAGGCGGCAAGGCCGCGGACGCAGCTCAGGCCATACGCGACATCGTGGCTCGGGCGCAGAGCCGACGACCCTGAGACGAAGGCGACCACGGTACGCAAGTACGGCTACGGGCTCCAGCATATCCTACCCGTGCTCGGCGACCTGTACCTTGACGCGATCGCGCCGGCGGACATCGAGCGCTACGTCGCGATCCGCATGCGCCAGGTCGGCATCAAGGGCGGCAACACCGTGCTCAACGAGCTCCGGCTCCTGCGCACGCTCGCCCACGATGCGCACCGCAACGGCTACTGCAACCGGGTCTGGACCGATGGCGTGCGCCCGCCCAAGGTCCGCGAGTACGACGAGACGCGGCCGAACCTCCTGACCGGAGAGCAGTGCGACCGGCTCCTCGCCGCGATCCCGCCGCAGTGGCGCGCGCTGGTGCTGTTCCTCGTCACCACCGGCCTGCGGTTCGGCGAGGCGAGCGCGCTGCACTGGGAGGACGTCTCGGCTGGGCAGGCGACGATCCGCTACACCAACGACCGGGGCCGGCTGACGACCGTCAAGACGCACAAGAGCCTGCGCCGCGTGCCGATGCTGCCCGTGGTGATGGAGCTGCTCACCGTCAAGTCGAGCGGGCTGGTGTTCCCGTCGCGGCGCGGGACGCTGCACAAGGGCTCGCCGCTCAAGAAGGTGCTGGACAAGGCGTGCGCGGCGGTGTTCGGGCCTGGCGGCTTGCGCGTGACGGCGCACGGGATGCGGCGCACGTTCAACAACGAGGGCCGCTTGGTCGCGAGCACGCTGGTGCTGCAGTCGATCACCGGCCACTCCACGGACGCGATGACCGCGCACTACTCGATGGTCGGTGCCGAGGAAAAGGCGGCGGTGAGCCGGGCGGTCGCGGAGCGGATCGGGGCGGTAGAAGGCGCGGCGAGGAAGGGGCCGGAGCAGGTGAACTGAGCGCTTGACGGCGCGGCCGCGCATGTACATAGTATGGACAAATGACGATCGAGACCGCCGAGATGGCGACCGCGGACAACCTGACCGACGAGCAGGTGCGGGACGAACTCGCCATCCTCCCTGCGGGGCACCACGCGATCCAGTGGTGCCTCGACGCACTAGCCTCGGCATCGCCATCGCATCCCCATCGGCGCAATAACGCGCGCCGGCTGATTGCCGAATTGATCAACGCCCGCGCGAAGGCGGTTCGGAGGTGACCGGTCGCCCACGCGCCACCGCGCCCAAGCGCGACCAGCTCATCAAGATCCTCGTGACGCCCGAGCTCGCCGAGCTGGTCACCGCTGCCGCCAAGCGCGAAGGGCGCTCGGTCAGCGACTGGGGGCAGCGGCTGTTCGAGCGCGAGGTGACCGAACTGGCGGCGCGGGATACCGCGCGCGAGGCGCCCGGCAAGGCGCGGCGAGGTGGACGATGAGCCGTTTACCTCGTTCCGGCAAGTCCGCCGGCCAGGTGACGATCCGGGCGACCGCGGACGAGCGCGAGCTATGGCAGGTAGCCGCAGATGCGTCGGGAGCTGAGTCGCTCAGCGACTTCTTGCGCACGGCGATCACGGCGTGGTCAGTCGGCGCCGTGGAGCTCACGCTTCGCCCAGGTCCGAAGAAGCGGCGGCTGCTGGAGATCGGAGCTCGCCAGGTCACCAAGTCGGGGAGCAAGAAGCGATGAGCGAATGGAAGGAGCCAAAGTATGGCGGTCTGGTCACCTGCGAGACCGTCGCGGCGATCGTGTTACACGCGCGCCGAATCACTAACCGCGGAGTACGGCTCAGCGGTCATGTCGAGCCACGTCCACTCGCCCTGTGCGGATCCCCGGTCGACTGGGACACGCAGCGCCCGGTGAGCGCGGTGCATTGCCGGTCGTGCCTCGCAGCCCTGGCAGGGAGCAGTCGATGACCAGGCCGCGGCGCCTGGTCCGTCGCCGGGTCTCCGCGGCGATGTTGGCCGAGAGATCTACGTGCAGGGCTGGGAGGACGCGATCGATCGGCTGGTTCGCCACCTGCGCAGCGAAGGACTGATGCCGTCGTGACCGACCACCACATCACCTTTGGGCGCGACGCACGCCGCAACCACACCTGGGCATGCTCGTGTGGTGCCGATGGCGAGCCCGCGATTCTCCGCGAGACAGCTCGCGCAGAAGCAGCCGATCACGTCGCCCGACCTAACACCTGCCGCAGCTGCGGATCGAGCATCGAGGAAGGCCGCACGGTGTGCGGCGCGCTGGAATGCGGACTGGGAGCGCTGCCGTGACCGACGATCGCGAAACGGCACGGCTACGCGCCTTGATCGAGCTCCCAGAGCGCTGCACCTTCTGGGGCGACAAGTACGTCATCACGCCGCGGCTCATCGCCCGGAAGTTCGGCGACGGCAAGCACCTCTTGTGCGTAACGCCGATGGCCACGCGCCCAAACTACTTCGTGGTCCGCGTAGATTCTACGATGGAATATCCGGGCGATCCGTGGCCGGATGACTCACAGGTCTCGTTCATCGAGGACGTTATGTGCGCCGCGGAAGAAGAGTACGGCTACCACGGCGACGAGGAGGAACGGGACGGGGACGGCAACGAAACCCGCGACTTTCCGGTGACCGACTGGGGCATCGGTTGCGCGTGGGGAGAGCCGTTCCCGGTCTCGGAGTGGAAGCCAGCGCCGCCGCTCGTGCTGTGGCATCGGCGCGACGCCTCGTTAAACCGCACCGGCAAGGCGTCCGGGCGCGGTCCGACGCGATGGCACTTGCCTAGCAAGGAGGACGCCGGGCGCGCCTTGTGCCGGTCGCGCGGTCCACGGCGGATCATCCTGGACGATGAGCACGGCGAAGCGCTGCCGCCCAAGAGCACGCGGTGCGTGATGTGCTCGCGCGCAGCGTGGCGCGTCTGGAGGATCGAGTGACGGCCGAGATGTCCGGTCCGCGCGGAAGGTGTCCTAGACGTGTCCTCAATGCATCGACCAGCTTCGCCATTTTATAATATTCCTAAATGATTTCTGGAGGAGCCACCCAGATTTGAACTGGGGAATGGTGGTTTTGCAGACCACTGCCTTACTGAACTAAGTACTGAACATCAGTAGGCAAGGTGTTGAAATGACGAACCGAGAGCAAACAGCACGCAAGGAGACGCAAGACGAAACGTGTCCCCGACGTGTCCCGACTGCCCGATCTCGTCCCGGGATGTATGGTGGGCCAAGGCACCGTGCTCTAGTTGCATGGCTGGTAAGCCAACGCGGTGCGCGCGAGGGTGGATTTCGTGTCTGGCTTAGTAGCCTAGGCATCAGGACTCCGCTCGTACCGGACGCATGGCTTCTCGAGTCGCAAGAGAAGCGCGTCTCGTTATTCGAGGTCATCGTGAGCAACGGAATCCACGTGGCGAAGCGTAACTGGTACGGGATTCTACTGGACAATTTACGACTGATGGGCTGGACGGCCAGCGTGTTCACGGTCATGCGTCGCGGGCTGATCAAGGAGTTTCGTCCATGAAGAAGAGCGAACCCCGCGTCATCAGTTTTGCGACCGTCCCGCTCGACGCGCTCGAGCGCGAGGCGGCTAAGCCGGCATTCTGCCGCAACTGCGGCGACTCATTCCGTCCCGAGATGGTAGCGACCGATCGGGGCCATGCATCCGAGCGAGCAAAGGCGCGGACGTGAGCAACCTGGCAAAGTCGTGGTCGCAGCTCGAGGCGATCGCTCAGCGCAGTGACCTCGCCCTGGTTCGTTCCCCTGACGGGGTATCGATCTACGAGGGCAGCTACTCGCTCCTCACCATCACAGGCGGCACCGACGACACCATCGCAGATGCCGATCTGGATGCGGTGATTCGTGTTGCGCTTGAGCCGGCGCTCGTTCGGTTGTCAGCGCTCATCACCAGGTACGACAACCGATGAGCGCGGCAGCCTTCCATCGCGCGGTTGGGCTCGACACCAGAATCAGCGTCGCGATCGCCGAGCTCAAGGTCGGGTCGCGGATCGATCCCAAGCTGGCAGCCCGGCTCGGCATCGAACTCGCGCCGGTCGTGGCGACCCTCGAGCACCACCTCGAGACGCTACGGGCCGAGCTGAACCGTATGACCGACGACCCGTACCCGCAGCAGCCTGGCGAGAAAGGACCGACGACATGAGCGCGAAGCTCAGCACCCCATGGCAAACGAAACGTCTCCGCCGCCCTGCGGCATCCGTGACCGTCCTCATACTCGAGGAGCACGCCGGTAAATGGCGCCCGGTGGTCGAGCGCCACTCGAACTGCTGCGGTACCGACCCGCACGACGGCTGCGTGGTCATGCAGCGCTTCGTCGGTCCGGATGCAGCGTCGCGAAGCGAAGCAGAGCGCTGGGCGCGCAGCGCCGAAGTCACGACCAAACCGAGGACCGTGCAATGAGCTCATTCAGCAAGCGTGGACCGCTCAGCGACCCGCGCCACCGGCGCAACGTTGCCATCGAGGCGTGCGATCTCTGCGGCGCCAAGGTAGGCCGTCCATGCAGACGGCGGCAATGGAACGCGGCTACCCGCAGCTACAAGCCGGTGATCGGTAGCCGGGTGCGCGCGCCGCACATGACGAGGTCGGCCCCGTGACAACGCCGGTCACGCTCTACGCGATCCACACGCCCGTAGGCCAGATGGCGCGATGGCTTCCCTCAATCGATGCCGCAAAGCAGGCGTACACCGAGCTGGTTGCCGCGCGCGACTACGAGGAAGACGAGCCGCGCCCGGTCGTTTCCTTCGAGGTGTCGTTGGTCGACGACCAGGGTGACCCGTGCTCCGAGCACGTGAACTGCCTGCTCGATGGTAACCTCGATTGCTGCATATGGCCCGAGCCCGCGGCGTGGCCGGAGCGCGATCTGTACACCTACGACGGCATCGTCAAGGCCCCTAACTTGGTCATGGTGGCGTCCGAAGATAGACACCTGTGCGCGCACAGGACGCTAGTGTTCCGAAACGACGTCGATCACGAAAGGTCGACACCGGCGATCGCCTGCGACGACTGCGGGGCGACGTGGCAACCAGCCGGATTCGCGAGGGCTGATCAGTGATGCCGAAAACCGATCTACCACCCGGCCGCCGGCTCGGCTGCTTTGTGCTCCGCGAGCGCTTCGACCAGGGCGGCTTTGGGGCGATCTATCTCGCCGACCAGCCGCCCCTCGGCCGCCAGGTCGTCGTGAAGGTGTTGCACCAGCGAGCCGACGTAGGCGCCGCGGCTCTGGTGCGCTTCGATCGCGAGGCCAAGCTCGCCAGCAAGCTGGACCATCCCTTCTCCGCCCATATCTACGCCTCCGGGATCGAGCCGGACGGCCTGATCTGGATCAGCATGGAGCTGGTCCGCGGCGTCACGCTTAAGCGCTGGCTGGATCAGCACGGCGGCCGGATGCCGCTCGACGTGCTCGTGCCGCTGTTCGAGCGCATCTGCAACGTCGTCCAGGTCGCCCACGAGCGCGGCATCGTCCACCGCGACATCAAGCCGGCCAACGTGATGGTGGTCGAGCGCGCCGGGGAGCTACTGCCGAAGCTCGTCGACTTCGGCCTCGCCAAGGCTATCGACGAAGTCGCTCCGGCCATGCTCGCGGAGTCGTCCATGGAGATTGACGAGACCCAGCTCGTGAGCTGCTCGAGGTCGTCTGTGATGCTCGGCACCCCGCCGTACATGGCCCCCGAGATCTGGGCCGGCGCAGAAGCGGGGCCGGCGAGCGACATCTACGCGCTCGGCGTGGTCGCGTTCCAGGCCCTGACCGGGCGGTCTCCGTTTCTCGGCTCCGGGCCCGCCGAGGTAGGGGTGCAGCACGTCACGGCGGAGATTCCGACCGTCGGCGACACGTACCCGGCCGGGCTCGATGCGGTATTCGCGCGCGCGCTCGCCAAGCGCCCCATGGACCGCTACGACAGCCCGCTCGAGCTCGCCGCCGCGCTGCGCGAGGTGGCCGATGCGCGGATCGCGGCGCAGGTCAGGACCGCGGCGCGCGTCTGGGCCGACCGGGGCAGGCCAGCCGATCTGCTCTGGCGCGGAGCGGCGCTCGAAGGCATCGACGGATGGTCGCTGGATACGGGTCGCGAGCTGTCGAGCACGGAGATCGCCTTCGTCGCCGCGAGCCGGGATGCCGAGCTCGAGGCGGAGCTCGCCGGTGCACGCCGGCGTCGCCGCGCGAAGTGCATCGGTACGGCGATCGCCGCAGTGATGGCCGCGATGGGCGTCGCGCTGTTTCTGGGCCGCGCCACGTACGAGACCCGGCTTGCGCAGCAGCGCGCGGTCGACGCCGAGCACGAGCGCGCTGTCGCGGAGATCGCCGCCGAGGTCGAGCAGGGCCGGGCCGCGTTGCTGGCGGAGGACTACGCCGGAGCACGCCAGCACCTCGGCGAGGCGCGGCGCATGGGAGACCATAGCCGGACCACGGCGTTCATGCTGGCGCGCGCGGAGCAGCCCCTGCGCGCCGAGCTGGCCATGCTCCCGGCGGTCGCCGGCCGGATGTGGACGGCGATCTGGAGCCCGGACGGCAGCCGGATCCTCACCGCCGACGACCGCGCCGCGCAGATCTGGAACGCCGACACCCACCAGCGCCTGGTCGCGCTGCCGCATCACGACACGGTGTACGACGCGCGGTGGCTGGACGGTGGCCGGCGGGTGGTGACGGCATGCGGCGATGGGGCCGTTCGGATTTGGAGCGCGGAGACCGGCGAGATGGTGCGCGAGCTGCGGCCGCGGGGACGCTCGATGCGGCTCGCGCTCGAGGCGGTATCGCCGGATGATCGGGTGATCGCTGCGATCGATCACCTGGGCGGCGTTGCCATGGCATGGGACACCGCGACCGGTGCCGAGCTCGCCGAGCTTCCGCTGGACAGCGCCGAGTGGCCGCTGATCGCGTTCAGCGCCGATGGGCGCTGGCTCGCGGCTGGCGGGGGCGACGTGGTGCGCGTGATCGACACCGCGACCTGGCAAACCGTGGTGACGCTCCACGGCCCCGGCATCCATGCGATCGCCTGGGACCCGACCGGGCCGCGGCTGGCGACCGCAAGCGCTGCCGGCGACGCATCGATCTGGGACGTCCCGGCCGGCACCCGTGCGCGGCACTTGCGCGATGTCGGCCCTCCGTTCGAGGCCGTGGCGACGTCGCCCGACGGCCGGCTCGTTGCGCTGGGCGGGCGCGATGGCTCGGAGCAGGTGTTCGACGTGGCCACCGCCAAGTTGCTGAGCACCAGCCGAATGCGCGATCGCATCTTGTCGCTCCGCTTCGACGCGCGGTCGCAGCTCCTGGCGAGCAGCGGAGCGGACGGCACCTCAAAAGTGATCGAGGCTGCGACCGGACAGCCCATCGCCGTGCTCAGCGGGCCGGACGGCATCCTTCGCACGGTGAGCTTCGACCTCGAGGGCCAGCGCGTTGTCGGCGCGTCGTGGGACGGCACGGCGCGGATCTGGGACGCGCGGGCCCCGTATCAGCGTCAGATCGGCGCGCCGATCGCCGCGGGCTGCGGCCTGGTCGGCGGCGCCGCCCCAGACGCCCGCGTCGTCGCGATCGCATGCCCCGGCTATCCGACCCGCATCGCGGACACCGGCGCCGGGATCGCGCTCGCCGACCTCCAGCCCGTGTCCGCGCCGGCCGGATTCGAGCCGGTGTTCCCTGCCGTGTCATCCGACGGCGCGCTCGTTGCCATCGCGCGCGGCAACGCTGCGGAGCTCCACGTGATGCCCGGTGGCATGACGGTTCACGTCGCGATGCATGACGCGCCGGTCACCGCAATCGGGATCGGCGCCGGCGGCGCCATGGCGAGCGGCGGCGAGGACGGATCGGTATTGCTCACGCTTCCCGGAGCCGACCCGGTCGATCTCGCGCCGGCATCCGCCGGGATCGACGCGATCGCCGTGGTGGATCGTGATCGCGTACTGGTCGTCGATGCCCGTGGTCACGCGCGGCTGCTCGATCGCGGCGGCGTGCTCGCGGATCTTGTCATGCCGGCCAGGATCGGGATGCTCCGACCATCTCCCGACGGACGCGCGGTGCTTGCCGTGCCGAGTCGTAGCGGTTCGGCTGTTCCTGCGCCGTTGATCGACCTGGATCGCAGATCCGTGATCGCCATGCTAGGTGCACCGCCGATCTTCGCGGCTCGGTGGGTCGACAGTGGCCGCGCGATCCTGACCGCGCACGCCGATGGCTCTGCTCGGCTCTGGGATGCTGACGGCACGCTCCGCCGCACGCTCCACGGCGGGACGCAGTTCCTTGCCGATGCCGACGCTGACGGCGCGATCGTGGTTGGCGGTAGCGGCGATGGCACGCTGCGCTTCTGGGATGTCGAATCCGGACGGCAGCTGTGGTCAACGCCAGCGCACACGGCCCACGTCGTCGGCATCCGGATTGACAGCAGCGACGTGGTAACGCGTGAATCTAACGGCTCAATTTCACGGTGGAGCTTTGCTGAGGCAGGACTTTGGGAAGCGCGGTAGCATAGGGGAAATGATGAAGCAAAAACCGAAACAAAAACTGGCACTTCGACATGAAACCATCCGTCAGCTGGAGACGCTCGATCTGCGCCGAGCTGTCGGTGGAGACGGGGAGCCGCTGGCGTTCGACACCGGTCGGATCGTGTGCGGGACGAGCACCGCGGCAGCGCCGGCCGGCGGGTGAAGCGACTGGTATAAATTCGCCATGCGAAACTTGTTGACATTTTCGCATGGCGAATCTTAGATTGAGGACATGACGATCACCGCAAAGTTCGCGAGCCGCTGCCCCATCTGCAGCGGCCCCATTCATCCCGGGCAAGAAGTCGAGTGGCGCAAGGGCAGCAAGGCCGTCCACACGGCGTGCGCCGGCCCGGATACCTCTGGTGGCACGGCCGCTCCGACCAGCTCCAAGTCTCGCTCGATCACGGTGGAGCGAGTCGGCCGCCGCAGCTACCTGCGCGGTGACACCCTCAGCGTGCGCGGGCTACTGCGCGATGGTGGATGTCACTGGGATGCCGACGAGCGGGCATGGTGGATCGGCGACCACGCGACCGCTGAGGATCTCGCTCGTCGCGCGGAGGATGCGCCTGCCGAAGCGGCCCCCAAGAAGAGGATCACGCACTGCCTCGGATGTGGCGCGATGCTGGATCGTTTCCAGCAGCAGCGCGGGTACAAGTTCTGCTCGTCTGACTGCCGTATCGACCGCCAGATGGGCGGACAGAGCGGCTACGTCAATGGCCATTGGCACCAGGGCAGCGACGACTGATCATATCTGCGATTAGACGCTCATATCCAGAGGATAACATGAATACCACCATCGATACCGTGACCACCAAGCATCCATCCATAACCACCGGTCCCGCTCGACGTATCGCGTCTGAGGTCAGACGATCGCACGCGCGGGGATTTACGTCGGCCTCGGCTGCGACGAGTCTCTACCTGGCGCTGGCCGCAGTCGCCGATGACGTCGTGCGGGCCGAGTGTCTCGAGGCAGCATGGCGGATATCCCCAGAACTCGTCACGCGGCGAGTCACTCGCGATGGGCGATGGTTTTTCACAGGTGGTGCGTCGTGACCACGACGACCATCGTAAACGACTCCACCATCGCCCGCGTCGCGAAGCACATCCCAGCCCTACACAGCACGCTTTGGGCGGCCCTGGCCCCGGAGCTCATCGGGGCTCGTCTAGCCGAGGTTGCCGCCGAGCTGCGGGGAGAACTCGACCCCGAGGCCAGCGCGACCTGGAGCGCCTGCGCGTTGGTCATCGCCGAGGACGAGCGCACAGCGCCTCCAGAGCAACCTGTGGCCCGGGGCCTGGCCGAGGTCGCCCAGGTTGTCGGCGAGGTCAGCGTGGTCGCCGGCGCGGCCCGCTGGGCCGCCGGCGCGGTCGCCGCGCACGTTCGTAGGGCGCTCGACCGACGCCGCCAGGAGCGACTCTCTGGTATCGAGCCGAGCTCGCTGATCGAGCTCGACGGGGTTCCCATGGCTGGCAAGGTGTCGCGATGATTGCCGTCGACACCGCGCGCGGCATGCACGTAGGCGAACTTCGCCGTCTCGACAATGATCCGGTCGCACGCCGACAGGTCGAGCTCCGCGATGCCGGGACGGACATCGTGCTCGGCGTGCTCGAAGGAGACGAGATGGAGCCGATCGCCGACTGGCCGGTGGACCGCGAGATCCGCCGGCGGATGGCCGCGGTGGCGGATGACCACCTCCGCTCGCTGGCCCGGCGACTTGCCGGGGTCGCCGGCGTGGACCTCGAGCCGCACCTGACTCGGCCGAGATCGCCGGATCTGGCTGGGGCGTGGAGCGCGGCCGCGCTGCCGCATCACCCGTTCGGATACGCCGGTGCGCGCGACGTCGCTACATCGGTCACGTACGCAGCGCCACAGCGCCTGCTCCGCGAGCACGGCGTCACGTGGTGCGCAGCCTGGGAGACGAACCACGTGGCCGGGGCGAGCTACCATAGCCTGCTCGAGCAGCTACTGCGGCGTATCCTCGTGCAGCGGCTCGAGCCGATCGCCGCGGCGATCCGCGAGCAGCTCGATCCGCTCAGCGACATGACGCCGGCGCCTGGACAGCAGGAGCACATGCCGCTGCATGCGCTGCACGCCGCGATGGAGCCTGCGGTCGCGGCGTCGATCGACCCGATCGCCCAGCGGCTGATCGGCGACTTCGACTTCGATACCAGGACGATGACCCGACCGGTTCGCGACGAGCTACTGGCGATCTACTACTCGGCCGGGCCGGTCGTGGTTGACATCCCGCACGCCTCTCGCGAAGCGATCGGAGGTGCGTCGTGAGCCGCGCATCTGTCGACCTGTCCCGCGCCCCTGTGTCAGCTGCCGCGATCGCGGCAGACCTCTGCGACGGCAACTGCCCGACGTGTCAACTTGGCGGCGTCACCCCCGGAGCGCGCTCGCAGGGAGGAGCCTCGATGGTTCGCCGCGCTGCAGAGTGTCCCTAGCATGGACGTGCCCGACGAGCCGGCGGCGTGCTGCTGGGATTGCCGCATGATGATCGCGGCCGGGCTCGATCCGGCCGCGCTAGTCGGCATGGATGACACCCTGTACGACCAGCCCAGACGGAGCGACTCGTGAGCTACGGGGCCCGCGTCGACGCGCTGCTCGACCGCCTCGGCGGCGACCTCACCGAAGCTGACTTTCGCTCGCTCGCGCTGGCCTGCATCGACCAGGCTGGCGTCGGCACGCGTGACCAGGATGCAATCCGCGGGATCCTGCAGGCGGACGCCGTCGCGCGGGACCGCATCGCCGCTCGGATCGCCGACCTCGAGACCATCGAGCCGACGCCCGGCTTGGAAGACCGCGCCGTGGCGCGCGCAGTCCGCGAAGGCGTGCTGCGACCGGTCGCATCGGAGTGCCAGCTTTGCGGTCGCGACGATTGTCGTCACGAGCCGGGCTGCGAGGCGCAGCTATTATGACCGGCGCTCTCAAGATCCTCCGCATTGAGGTCGACGGACACTTCCATGGCTCGCCCGACGTCCCCAATCCGTGGGTCGCGCAGATCGACGGCGTAGACGCGAAGTACGGCCTGGCTCGCACGTTCGTCCAGCGCCTCAACGACTACCGCCGCGCACGGCGCGCATGCAGCGGCAACACGCACGGCGTTGTCGCTGCGTTCCCGCTCCACGAAGGCAAGCTATACGAGGTCAGCAGGCTCCGCGGGAAGTCGAGCAAGCGCTACGTCGCTCGCGAGTTCGTGCGCGTCGATGACGGCAAGCTGGTAGACCTGGAGCCGATTGAGGCCCTGGCGATCGCCGAGCCGTACCCCGGATCCGTGCTCGAGTACGTGACGGCTGACGTAACTCGCGTCTCCCGTGTCGACGGTATCGGGATGCCTACCGCGTGCGCGTTCGTGCTCGCCGGCCGTGACCGCGACGAGCGGATGTACCGGCTCCGTGTCGGAGCGATCCACGAGGTTGACACCGTGGCCGATCGCTACCTAGTGATCGCCGGCGAGCGTCGAGCGGAACGCATCTCCCAAGCCGATGCGATCACCCATCTGGCCGCGACAATCACCACATCGGAGGCAGCATGACGACGGTCGCGAAGCGCCAGCGTGGCATCGACGTGCTCACCGCCGCCCGGCGGCGGATCGCGTGGGCATTCGATTCGTTCCGCCAGCTGTGCGTCTCGTTCAGCGGAGGCAAGGACTCGACCGCGATGCTGCACCTGGTGATGGAAGCAGCGATCGCGCGCGGTCGGCGCGTGGCCGTGCTGTTCATCGATTGGGAAGCCCAGATGCGGCTCACGATCGACCACGTGCGCGAGATTTACACGATGTATGCGGACCACGTCGATCCGTACTGGGTTGCCATTCCGCTGACCACGACGAACGCATGCTCACAGCACGAGCTAGAGTGGACGTGCTGGGACCCCGCGAAGCGAGACCTATGGGTACGTCCCGCGCCACCGGAAGCCATCACCGATGGGTCGCGTTTCCCGTTCTGGTACCCAGAGATCACGTTCGAGGAGTTCGTGGACGAGTTCGGCGAGTGGCTTGCCGGCGGGGAGTCGACAGTATCGTTCGTCGGGATCCGCGCCACCGAGTCACTGCACCGCTGGCGCGCCATCGCTAAGCCTCGGCAGTCGAGGCTCGAGGGCAAAGCGTGGACACGCTGGCGCGGAGGCGACCACACGAACGTCTACCCTATATACGACTGGCGGGTAGAAGACGTGTGGACCTACTTCGCCCGGTCTGGGCTGCCGTACAACCAGCTCTACGACCGAATGCACCAGGCCGGGATGACGCCGCACCAGATGCGGATCTGCGAGCCGTATGGCGACGAGCAACGCAAGGGGTTGTGGCTATACCATGCAGTCGAACCCGAGACATGGGCGAGGGTATGCGCGCGCGTCGCGGGGGCAAACACCGGAGCGCTCTACGCCGACGATAATGGAAACATCCTAGGCAACCAGCGCATCGATCTACCCGATGGGCACACCTGGCGTTCGTTTGCCGAGTTGTTGCTCGACACGATGCCGCCGACCACGGCGGACCACTATCGCGACAAGATCTCCGTCTACCTGCGCTACTGCTCGGTGAAACAGATCGCCGTCCCAGACGCTCAGGCCGGCGACACCGGAGGCAAGGACGTGCCGAGCTGGCGGCGTATCTGCAAGACGCTGCTGAGAAACGACTACTGGTGCAAGTCGCTATCGTTTTCGCCGACAAAGGCCGAGCACTACGAGCGGTATAAGAAGATCATGCGCGGTCGCCGCGCGGATTGGGGCATCCTGTGAAGATCGACATGTACATCCACGGCTCCAAGGACGACCCCGCAATGTGGGACGCGCTCGGACCAATCGCCACTGACCGGAGTGCTATCGCCGAGTGCGGCGGCCCCATTTACAGCTCTCCTGGGATGCACTGGTTCGTCGCGCGAGATGCGGGCATCGTGGTCGGCATCGCATCGATGCGGCTGACCACCAAGGCGATCTGGTACGACTACGGGTACGTGATCCCTGAGCGACGCGGGCAAGGCGTCTTCACCGCGCTCGCGAGGGCGCGCGACGCGGAGGCCGTGCACACCCAGTTGCCGCGCATGGTCGCGGTGCGCGAGACGCGATGGAAGTACTACAAGCAACGTGGTTGGAAGATCGACTCCCGGCGCGGCAGCTGGATCTACGCCTCCAAGGATGCGCCATGACGATCCCGGAGCTCACGGCGCAGCTCGTCGCCCTGCTCAGCGACATCCCGGCGGTTGACCGAATCGCGGCCATCAACCAGGTGCGCGCCGCGCTACACGCCGTGTCACCGATGCGCGATCACCCGGTAGACCTGGTGCTGTGGGTTCCGGCCCACGAGGTCGGTGCCAACGACTACAACCCTAACCAGGTCGCCCCGCCCGAGATGAAGCTCCTGGAGCACTCGATATCCGAGGACGGATACACGCAGCCCGTGGTGACCTGGCTCGATGGTGAGCGGCGCGAAACGGTGGACGGATTCCACCGCGGTGAGGTCGGCCGCACCTCGCCGACCGTGCAACGTACCACGCTCGGATACTTGCCGGTCACGACAGTGAACGCCCAGCGCACGGATCGCGGCGACCGGATCGCTGCGACGATCCGGCACAATAGAGCTCGAGGGGTGCACCGCATCGACGCGATGTCGTCGATCGTCCAGGAGCTCACACGTCGCAACTGGTCCGAAGCCCGGATCGCCAAGGAGCTCGGAATGGACGCCGACGAGGTGCTGCGGCTCAAGCAGATGACAGGTCTCGCCGAGTTGTTCCGTGACCGCGAGTTTTCCGAAGCATGGGAGCCTGAACAATGACTCGCCGAATCACACCATGGACGCTATATGCGAGCGTCGAGCTCCCATCTCACTGGATCGGCACGGATCAGTCCAAAGCGCTCTACCAGTGGCCGCGGTCCGGCAAGTGGTCGCAGCGCGAGCTGTACGCTGGACACCTGCCCGACCTGAAGCCGGTCGCCGCCGCGCTCGCCCGCGGCACGGGGTGGCCCGGTGCCGGCGTTGGCCGGCGTCGTTCGGCCGGCGACGTGCCGGGAGAGAACCGCACGATCCGCATCCCCGACCGCGACTGGAAGGCGATCGGCGACATCGCTGCGCGGCAAGGCCAGCAGACCAGCGAGGCCGTGCGCGAGGCGATCAAGCTGGCGATCGCGCGCGGTGGAACTAGGTGATCACCGGGCGGGTACGTCGCGCCACCGCGCGATGCCGAGTAGCCGGGCGCGCGCCAGCGACGCCGGGCCGACGAATCCGTCGGTGACCAGCGGCGAGTTCGTCAGCCCGCGCCGGCTCGCCTCGGCGTTCAGCCACGTCTGCCGCGCGCGACCAATGTGCAGATCCTCTTCGGAGGCATAGTCCAGCGCCTCGGCCCCGCGCGCGTGGAGCGCGCCGTAGATGGCATCCCCGGGGTCTCCCCGTCCCCGCGCGCTGGTGTTGTCGCGATGGCCGAACACGCCGACGCAGTCCGGGCCGCCGAGGTTGTGCCGATACTCGCCGAATCTCACCTCCATGCGTAGCAGCGGTGCGTTGCTGTACGGCGCGCAATGGAACTGGAACGGGATGCCGAGGGCGTCGCAGAGCTCGGAAGCGATGAGCGCCGTGGCGTCGATCGTCGCCTGGCGGATCGTGCCGTCCTTGGCCACGAACATCTCGATCCCGACGCTCCAGTCGTTGCTGCCCTCGGCGTGGTATGCGCACGTGTACGCGAGGTCGCAGAGGCACACGACCGTGCCGGCGCTGTCGACCAGGACCTGCGCCGCGCTCGAGACCGGATCAGTGCGCCAGATGTCGGCGTACCGCGCCGCCTCGCCACCGGGGCCCGCGCCTGGCACGACGTGCTGGTTGTCGTCGCCGGTGACGCTGTGGATGATGACCTGGCGCACCCACCGCGTCTTGCGCATCCGGTAGTCGCGGATGTCGAGGTACGCCCAGTCTGGACCGTTGCCGGGCGGCAGCCGCGGCGGGATCACGGTGAGGCCGGTGACGGGCACGATGAGGCCGGCGATGAGCAGGCCGCCGGAGGTCGTCACACCGCCCCGTCCGCCGGGTACTTCGCCAGCTCGGCCGCGTTCGCCGCCGCAGCCGCGGCATCGTCCGCCGCTTCGCCCGGGGCCAGCTTGTCGAGCTCGGCGATGATGTCGGCCGCAGAGAGCTGCGACGAGACGCCGGCCTCGAGCGTGCGCAGGATGGCGTCGACGGTCTGCAGCGCGGTGGCCGCGCCGGCTCCGCCCACGCCGGTGAGCGACTGGACGAGCTCGAGCGCGCGGAGCACGGGCTCGGCGTACTTCGCGAGGTCGGCCTTGATGGTGTTGGCGAGGCTCATGTTACTTGCCCCCGGCGATGAAGGGCTTGACGCCGGCGATCAGCTGGTCGAGCGCGGCCTGCATGCTCACGAGCGACTGGTCGTTGTTGGCTATCCACGCCGCGGCGATGGCGCGGTACACGAGCGCGAACAGCGGATCCAGCTTCGACCGCTGGGCCTGGTACGACGCCAGCGCGGCGCCGGACGCGGCTACCTTCGCGGCGCACTGGTCCTTGGTCTCCGCCGCCGGGTCGCAATGCGCGGTCAGGCCCAGCTCGTGGGCGCGGTCGTAGGCGAGGAAACCATCGCGGGCGGTGTCGGCGGCGATGAGTGCGGAGCGGATCATGGTCTCGCGCTGCGAAGCGCCGCACCCTATCGTGGCGACCAGCGCGATGCCGGCGGCGGCCAGCATGAGCATCACCTGGGGGCGGCTGTACCCGGCCTGGCTTGACCTTGGCGGCGCGACCTGGGCGTCGGCGATGTGCAGCAGGCCGAGCACCGCGGTCGCGACCACCCCGCTGACCGGGGTGCCTCCAGTGTAGGCTTGCAGCGCCGTACCGGCCACGCCGACGCCGGCCGTGATCCACGCGAGGCGCTTGCCCTGGGCGATCCAGTGCTTCGATTCGTTGAGGCGCAGCAGGTAGCCGACCAGCACGTACGCCAGTGTCAGGATGCCGACGAAGGGCCCGTGCGCGGTCAGGTAGCCGGCGATCGCGTCGGGCGTCGGCGGCGGAACGGCCGGGGCCTCGCCAGTGGCAGCGAGCGCCACGCCGATCATCCACGGGACGGTGATGAGCACCAGGGTGCCTGCGATGCAGTGCATGGCGAGTCGGATTGCGAATCGTATCGATTTCATGGTCTTTCCTTGAGCTGGTTCGGTGTCCTGAGCTGGTCGATCTGGCCTTCTAGGCGATCAACTTGACGGCGGAGGGTCTGGATCTCGTCGGTGACGTGCTGTTCGTCGCCGCCGCGGTGGTAGAGGAACGCCGCAGCGGCGAGCACCGCCACGACGGTGCCGCGCAGGGCCCAGCTGGCGGCCTGGCGTGCCGGGCCCACGACCTGGGCGTGAGCCGCGACGGTATCGCCGAGCTGACCGACCGTGCCGCCGAGGAGCTGGACCGTGGTCGCGAGCTCGCGGTGCTGCTTGAGCAGGCGCCGCTCGAGGCGGCGGATCACCGCGCTAAGCTCCATCGGCATGACCGGAGAGCTCGGGTCCCGATCGCTGCGATGGACGGCGTCCCAGTCCCGTCTGGTCGCGACGGGCGGCTCGTCATAGGGGGACGCCGTGTCGTCTCCGTCGTCGGCCTCGGGCAGGTCGTCCGGGGCCGCGACTACGGGGACGCCGCGGGGCCATGTCCGCAGGTGTTTCCTGCGATCAGCGTCGGTCGGAAACCGCCGGGTCGGGGGGTCTTTGTCGTCCGGATCGTCCACTCCGACCAGGTTCGCCGGGGATGGGTAAACGGTCGAGTCGGCGGGATGCGTTATGCTGACCGGCGCCCCGTCGCCATCACGTCTCCGAGGCGCCTGCCCTGCGGTCCAGGATCGCGATGTATCGGTCGATCACCTCGTCGATCACGTCCGCGGCGACGTCGGTGAGCTCGGCGCGAAGCCGCGCGCGTGTGCTGGGCGACCGGAGGTGACGCGCGAGCTCGACGGCGACCAGCGCGGCGACGGCCAGCTCGTCATCGCTCGCGGCGCCGGCCACGTTACAAGGCTGCTTCGATCGGCGGGAGCGCGAGCCTTGCCTTGGCGGTGGCCATGCCGAGGTTTACACCGCCGCGGCACACGAAGACCACGGCGTGATCCGTCCTGCGCGGCAGGCGAAGGAAGATGTGCAACAGGTTCGTGCTCGTCGCGATGATCTCCCGGAAGTAGTGCACGCCATCCTCGGCGTGGCCGCGCGACTGCCGAAACAGCTGTTCGATGGTCGAGACGTTCGGGCCCTGGAACAGATCGGCGGTCGCCGCGGCGACCAGATCCAGCACGTCCGATGGGTGCGTCGCGGTGGTCTTGAGACCGACCAGTAGACCGGTTGACATGTCGACGCAGCCCGACGCGACGCACTCCGGAACATCGCTCTGCGCTCTGGCCAGTGCGGCCTCAAGTTTGGTGCCCATGTGCGCGGACGGTATCACACTTACCCGCCGGTCCACTCCGGATCCGGAGCACTCCGGACACGCCGGGCGGATGCGCCACGAGCGCAGGGGCCCGCTAGCCCGGCCGGCTGCCGTCATGCCACGGGGTTGCGCATGCCGAGCGTTGGCGCGCTGCGAGCATCAGCCAGCGCAATGCCGGCAGAGTAGCGACATGGCGAGCGCGAGCAGCACGACGCCCATGCCGAGACCTGCGCCAGCGAGCGCTGCGGTGAACATTGAATCCCTTCGCATCGCCACGCAGCATCGCACATCCGGACGCTCACGGGGAAGCTCAGCGCGAACGCCGGGCCGCGATTGCGGCGTCGAGCGCTTTCTGCTGGGCGAGCAGCTCCTCGACGTGCTCTCGTCCGCTGATCAGGCACAGGAACCGCGGCAGCAGCCGGCGCGTCTCAGCGCAGGATCTGCAGTGCTCCGCATC
>Ga0070690_100000306_pt1 | contig 25314 bp, 20 predicted proteins | sample KBSS33HmetaG_FD_64671 | JGI IMG/M metagenome (GOLD analysis project Ga0070690, IMG submission 64671) | Switchgrass rhizosphere microbial communities from Kellogg Biological Station, Michigan, USA - KBS S3-3H metaG | ecosystem: Host-associated > Plants > Roots > Rhizosphere ... | reverse complement strand
CAACTGCCGGTCGGCACGTGCCGGGCCCTCGAAAAAGAATTCCCGCGATTTCATTTCGCCTGCTCACCCGAAAACCTGCGGCTCGGCAAAGCGATCGACGCTTTCGAGAAGGCTGATCGCGCCGTCGTCGGCATCCGCACCGATGCCAAAAAAGCCTTGCTCCAGGAGCTGTTCGCGCCGTTCACGCCAAATGTGTTGTTCATGCGGACGGAATCCGCCGAGATGGTGAAGCACGCGTTGAATTCGTTCCTGGCCCTCTCGATCACGTTCATCAATGAGATCGCCCGGCTGTGCGAACATGCCGAGGCCGACGCCAAGGAAGTTTCGGCCGGGCTCAAGAGCGAAGCGCGGATCGGGCCGAAAGCCTACCTGGGACCGGGCGGCCCGTTCGCCGGCGGCACGCTCGCGCGCGACGTCGTCACGCTCACCCGACTCGCCAAGGCCGAAGGCGAAACGATTTCCGTCATCCCCGCCATCAAACACAGCAACGACCTGCATCGCGGCTGGGCTTTCCGGCGGCTCCAGGCGCGCCTCGGCAAACTGCGCGGCAAAACCATCGCGATCCTGGGACTGACCTACACGACCAACACCGACACGCTTCGTCGCAGCGCCGCCGTGGAATTGTGCCGGCAACTGTTGAAAGCCGGCGCCAAAGTGATCGCCTATGATCCGGCGGTCAAACGGTTGCCCGCGGAACTGCGATCCGTGTCGCTGGCCGGCGATGCCGGTTCCGCCGTGGAAAAAGCCGATGCCGCGGTGGTCTGCACCGAATGGTCGCAATTCCGCCAGGTCGATTGGCCGAAGGCGGTTCGGGCGATGAAGACGCCGGTTTTCGTCGATGCGAACCGGTTCCTGGAAAAGGAATTGAAAAGCATCGCCGGCGTCGAGCATCTTTCCGTCGGACGCGCCTCATGAAACTGAAAAATCTCAACGCGCTCATCACCGGCGGCAGCCAGGGGCTCGGCAAGGTCATCGCCGAACAATTCCTGGCCGAAGGCGCGAACGTCGTCCTCTGCGCCCGCAGCGAAAAAGATCTCGCCGCCACGCGCACCGAACTGGCGAAAAAATTTCCGAAGCAAAAAGTCGCCGCAAAGACCTGCGATGTCGCCGATGAAAAACACGTGCGCGAACTTGTGGCCTTCGCCGAACGCGAACTCGGCCCGATCCATGCCCTCGTGCTCAATGCCGGGGTGTATGGGCCGATGGGACCGACAGAATCGGTTTCGCTCGAAGAATGGCGCCGGGCGATGGACATCAACCTGTACGGTGTCCTGTTGCCGTGCCGGGCATTGATCCCGTCGTTCAAAAAAGCCAAACGCGGCAAGGTCATCGTCCTCAGCGGCGGCGGCGCCACCAATCCCCTGCCCAACATCAGCGCCTATGCCGCGTCGAAAGCCGCGGTCGTCCGCCTCATGGAAACGTTGGCCGAAGAGCTGAAGGAATTTCACATCGACGTCAATGCGATCGCGCCCGGCGCCCTCGCCACGCGCCTGGTCGACGAAGTGCTCGCCGCCGGCCCGGATAAGGTCGGGGCCGCCTTCTTCGAAAAGAACAAGCAGTGGAAAGAAAAAGGCGCCACGCCGCTCGAGCTAGGGGCAAAACTCGCGGTCTACCTCGCCGGCTCCCAAAGCGACGGCATCACCGGCAAACTCATCAGCGCCCAATGGGATCCCTGGGAGAATCTGCACGAATTTAAAGCCGACCTGAACAGCGACATCTATGCCTTGCGCCGCATCGTTCCCAAAGATCGCGGGAAAAAATGGGGAGACAAGTGAAAGCATTCTCATGCTCCCTTCGAGGATGAGCAGGACGATGAGAATGAGGATGATTAAACCATGAATTACGCCATCATCGGTTGCGGGTTGATCGGGAAGAAACGGCTGGCCGGATTGCCGGCCGGTTCGAAGCTTGTTATCGCCTGCGACACCCACCTCGCGCGCGCGGAAGAATTGGTGAAACTCGCGCAAAGCGGCCGGGCGATCGCGGATCATGAACAAGCCGTCATCGATCCCGCGGTCCACGCGGTCGTCGTCGCCACCATCAATTCCGAACTGGCCCCCATCGCCGCCGCCGCCATCAAAGCCGGGAAACATGTCATCGTCGAAAAACCGGCCGGCATCTCCGTCAAACAGATCGACGAACTCATCGACCTCGAAAAGAAACACGGCGTCTGCGTCCGCGTCGGGTTCAATCACCGTTATCATCCGGCCTTCCTCAAGGCGCGCGAGATCTTCGAATCGGGCATCATGGGCGAGATGATGTTCGTGCGCGCGCGTTACGGCCACGGCGGGCGGATCGGGTACGACAAGGAATGGCGCGCGGACCCGAAACTGTCCGGTGGCGGCGAACTCATCGACCAGGGGATCCATCTCATCGACCTCGCCGGCTGGTTCCTGGGCGGGTTCAAAAACGTGGACGGCCATGCGACGACGTATTTCTGGGACATGCCCGTCGATGACAACGCGTTCCTCAGCCTGCAGACCGCCCAAGGCCAGACCGCCTGGCTGCATGTGAGCTGCACGGAATGGAAGAACCTGTTTTCGTTCGAGATCTACGGACGCATGACCAAGCTGCATATCGAAGGCCTGGGCGGCAGTTACGGTGTTGAGAAGTTGTATCATCACCAGATGAAACCGGAGATGGGGATTCCGGATACGAAGGTCTACGAATTTCCCGGCCCGGACGAATCGTGGAAGCTCGAGATGATCGCGTTTGAAAAAGATGTGGAAAAAGCGGAAAGCGAGAAAGCGGGAAAGCGGAAACTGTCGCTGCCGGACGCCGGACTGGCGCAGGCGAAGGCCGCCTTGGAAGTTGTCGAAGCGATTTACAGGAAGACTAAAGGGAAAAAGGGGTAAATATGAAAACAGAACTCGAAGGAAGAACGATGGAATTCGGTGTCGGGATCGTGCGCTTGATCAGAACATTTCCAAAAACTGTCGACGGAATCGAAATGGGACGGCAACTGCTAAAGTCAGGAACTTCCATAGGCGCGAATTACAGGGAAGCCAATCGCGCCGAATCAAAAAGCGATTTTATCCATAAAGTGGGAGTATCAGAAAAAGAAGCGTCGGAAACGGTCTATTGGCTGGAAATTTGCGCCGCCGCGCCATTGGGTGAAGACAAAGAAGTCCGCGGGCTATTGGAAGAAGCACGGGAATTGTTGGCGATTGTCACAACCATAGGCCGCAAAGCAAAGAATCGAACAAAGCGCGTCGCCAGCGGGATAACGTCAATTGTTACCATGGCGATGTTTTTGTTTTCGCTTTCCCGCTTTTCGCTTTTCGCTTTTCATTAACTTATGATTATCGCCCGATCCCCTCTTCGCGTCACCCTCGGCGGCGGCGGCACGGATTTGCCGTCTTATTACGAAAAATTCGAGGGCTTTCTCATCGCCGCTGCGATCGATAAATATGTCTACATCACGCTGCACGATACGTTCGTCCCCGATCTCATCGTCAAATATTCCGAACTGGAACGCGTGCCGGAAGCGGCGAAGTTGAAACACCCGATCCTGCGCGAAGCGTTCGCCTCGCTCGGCATCGAGGGCAAATCGCTCGAATTGACGTCCATGGCCGATATCCCCGCCGGCACCGGGCTCGGTTCCTCCGGCAGTTTCACGACCGCATTGCTCAAGGCGTTGCATGCGCATAAGCGGAATCTCGTCCATCCATCCGAACTCGCCGCGCAGGCCTGCGACATCGAACTCAACCGCCTCAAGGAACCGATCGGCAAGCAGGACCAATACATCGCCGCGTACGGCGGGATCACGTGTTTCAAATTTTTGAAGAACGGCGCCGTGGAAGCCTGGCCGTTGAAACTGTCGGCCGAAACCCGCAACAACCTGGAAGACAACCTGCTGTTGTTCTTCACCGGCTATTCCCGCAGCGCGTCGGCGATCTTGAAAGAGCAGGACACCAAATCGAAGTCCGACGACAAGTCGATGATCGACAACCTGCATTTCGTCAAAGACCTCGGGCTGCAAAGCCAGGTGGCGCTGGAGAAAGGTAATTTGCCGGAATTCGCGCGGTTGATGGACGTCCATTGGCAACGGAAAAAACAGCGCAGCGGCGGCATGAGCAACCCGAAGATCAACGAATGGTACGACCTGGCAATGGCCAACGGCGCGCTCGGCGGCAAATTGATCGGCGCCGGCGGCGGCGGATTCCTCATGTTCTACGCCGAGGAAAAAACCAAGCTGCGCCATGTCATGGTGCAGGCGGGATTGCAGGAAGTCCGCTTCCGGTTCGATTTTGAAGGGACGAAACTGGTCATTTCGTGAGCGATCCCCTGGAAAATATCCCCGTTGCCATCCTCGCCGGCGGCCTCGCAACCCGGCTGCGGCCGATCACGGAAAAAATCCCTAAATCGCTGGTCCCGGTCGCCGGCCATCCGTTCCTGCATCATCAATTGAAGCTGCTCCATTCCCAGGGCATCCGCCACGCCGTGCTGTGCGTCGGGCACCTCGGCGAAATGATCCAGCGCGATTTCGGCGACGGCTCGGCTTACGGGATCCGACTGGAATATTCTTTTGATGGCCCGAAGTTGCTCGGCACCGGCGGCGCGATCAAACAAGCGCTGCCGAAGCTCAGTCGGGAATTTTTTGTTCTCTACGGCGATTCCTACCTGCCGCTCGATTACGCGCCGATCGCGGAGTTCTTCCATCGCAGCGGCAAGCCCGGCCTCATGACGGTGTATCGCAATGAAGGCAAATACGACACCAGCAATGTCGTGTTCGGCGATGGCGGGATCAAAGTGTACGATAAAAAGAACAAACTGCCGGAGATGCGCCACATCGATTACGGGTTGAGTCTGTTCAAGGCTTCGGTCTTCGACGCCTATCCCGCCGACCAACCGTTCGATCTCGCTGAAGTGATGGGCCGGTTGGTCCGCGAAAAGCAGCTCGCGGGCTATGAGGTGAAAGAACGGTTTTATGAGATCGGATCGCCGGCCGGCCTGGCCGAGCTCGAAGAGCGGCTTCGCGGCCGGAATGACGACGGAATAACTAATTTCTAAGCCCTAATGACTAAAGAATACCAAATGACGAATGGCGTATCCTTGGAGATTTTGGTGATTGGGGCTTTCGTCATTATTTAGTCATTAGGGCTTAGGAATTAGGGTTTTCTTTTATGCCCCAAGTGTGTTTTATTTCAACGATAGACTATGAGTTTTGCCAAAGATTTTCTCGCCGAAGTCCAGCAGGTCGTCGCCGGCCTCAATACCGATGCTATCGAAAAATGCGCCGATGAACTGGCCAAAGTCCGCGAACGCGGCGGCCGGCTGTTCATCCTGGGCGTCGGCGGCAGCGCCGGCAATGCGAGCCACGCCGTCAATGATTTCCGCAAGATCTGCGGTTTCGAAGCCTATGCGCCCACCGACAACGTCTCCGAACTGACCGCGCGCACGAACGACGAAGGCTGGGCCACCATCTTCGCCGAATGGCTCAAAGGTTCGCGCATCAACGGCAAGGACGGCATCCTCATTTTCTCCGTCGGCGGCGGCAACCTCGAGAAGAATGTCAGCCCCAATCTCGTCAGCGCCATCCAGGTCGCCAAAAAAGCCGGCGCTTCGGTCATCGGGATCGTCGGTCGCGACGGCGGTTACACGGCCAAAGAAGCGACAGCCTGTGTGATCGTCCCGACCGTGAACCCGACGCATGTCACGCCGCACAGCGAAGCGTTCCAGGGGGTCATCTGGCACCTCTTTGTGTCGCATCCCAAGCTTAAAGTCGCGCAGACGAAATGGGAATCGACGAAGTAAAAGTGGAAAGCGGAAAGCAGAAAGCGGAAATGCGTTGCGCCGTGTTTCTCGACCGCGACGGCGTGATCAATCGGGCGCTCGAACGGGAAAGCAAGCCGTTCCCGCCGCGCAACCTCGCGGAATTCGAGATCCTTCCCGAAGTTCCAGAAGCCTGCGCCCGGCTGAAGGCCGCCGGCTTCCTGCTCGTGGTCGCCACCAACCAACCCGATGTCGGTCGCGGCACGCTGGCACGATCAGTCGTCGAGGAGATTCACGCGCACATGGTGTCGAAATTGCCGATCGATCGCGTCGAAGCCTGTTTTCATCCCGGCCAAGGCGCTTCCACCTGCGATTGTCGCAAGCCCCGGCCGGGGATGTTGACCCGCGCCGCGCAGGAATTGAACATCGACCTGGCGCAAAGCTGGATGGTCGGGGACCGCTGGCGCGACATCGATTGCGGCTATGCGGCGGGTTGCCGGACGATCTTCATCGACCGCGGTTACGCCGAGGAATTGAAGCGACAGCCGGATTTCGTCGCCCGGGACCTGTTGGAAGCCGCGGAAATCATCGCGGGCCGGAAATAAATTGAAAATCGCCGGAAGTGGGTTACTTTTTCCGTCCAGACCATGCGAACCCTTAAAGACCTAAAAGTTAAGATTTTTGCCGACGGCGCCGATAAAGCCGGGATGCTCCAGCTCAATGCGAACCCGCTGATCAAAGGGCTGACCACCAATCCCACGCTCATGCGCAAAGTGGGCATCAGTGATTTTGAAGCCTTCGCCCGCGACATCCTCCAGGGCATCAAAGAAAAACCGCTTTCTTTCGAAGTGTTTTCCGACGATTTCCCGGAGATGCGACGCCAGGCGATGAAGATCAACAGCTGGGCCAAGAACGTTTACGTCAAGATCCCTATCTCCAACACGCGCGATGAATCGTCCCTGCCGCTGATCAAAGAACTCGCGAACGAAGGCGTGAAACTCAACATCACCGCCATCCTGACGCTCGACCAGGTCAAAGGCGTGGCGGCGGCGCTCAATCCGAAGATCCCGTCGTTCGTCTCGGTCTTTGCCGGCCGCATCGCCGATACCGGCGTCGACCCGATCCCGCACATGGTCGAATGCAAAAAGATCCTCAAAGGCCTCCCCTCGGCGGAATTGCTCTGGGCCAGCGTGCGCGAGGTGTTGAATATCTTCCAGGCGAACGATTGCGGTTGCGAGATCGTCACCGTACCCCACGACATCCTGAACAAAGCCCTCAAGCTCTCCGGCATGGACCTTAAGGAATTGTCGCTCGATACCGTGAAGATGTTCGCGAACGACGCGAAAGCCGCCGGCTTTTCCTTGTAAGTATTTGCGGATCGACGTTTTACGGGACCGCTCCGTTTTCCAATAGCGCGCGTCAATCGTATATCGTCAATCGAAAATCTCAAAGCAGGCTCGCCACCGTTTCGAACACGGTGTCCACTTTCACCGATGCCATGGCTGCCAGCAATTCTTCACGCGTGCCTTTGATGGGTCCGCCGTCGTATCGATAGTAATCCAGGTTGCGGCCCGCGACGGCCGGATTCTTGACGAGCACGTAAGGATTGCCATAGGGCAGGTTCGTCGGGTTCAGCGTCGGCGCTTCGATCACGACCTGGTTCGGCACCTTCATCGCCGCCGCCACGTGCATCAACGCGGTGTCGACGCTGAGGAACGCATCGCATCGCTTCATCAACGCCGTCGTCTGCCGGAGGTTCTGGGTCTTCGCTTCCAACGTTAATTCGCGGTCGCTTTGCGCCAGGATCACCTGGTGATCTTTCGTCTCTTCCGGCCCGCCGAACAACAGAAGCCGGATATCCGGCCGTTCCTTGTTCAGGCGTCGCGCCAACCCGGCATAATTCTTCAGCGGCCATCGTTTCAACGGCAGGTTCTTCGTCCCGCCGGACCCGACGTGCAGGCCCAGGATCTTTTTCCCGGCCAGGCCGTTCTGCGCCAAAAACTCCTGGGCGAACTCTTCCTCCGCCGGCTTGAGAAAGATCTCGATCTCATGCTTCGGCAATTTCTGCCTGGCGCCCAACAGCGGCAGGACGTCGAAATTCTGGTCGATCGAATGCCGGGTATAATCCTGTCGCAGGATGCGGTTGGCCAGTTTCCGGTCCAGCCAGTTAAAACATTCGTATTCGTGGGTGATGCGCACCGGCGCGTTGACGATGCGGGCGGCGATGCGGTAATGCGTCCGGCTCTGCGGATGAGTGTTGATCGAGACATCGTAACCGAAGATCCGCAAGGACCAGAGATATCGCAGCGCCTCGACCTTGTTCGTCGTGATGAGGTTTTTCTGGTGGACCCGGTTGAGATGGGGGTTGTTCTCCAGGAGATCTTTCGCGCCCTTCCACATCACCAGCGCGTCGATCGTCGCCCCGGGAAAATTGGCGCGCAATTCGTGGATCAACGGCGTCGCCAGCAGCGTGTCCCCGATGCCCGCCATGGAGATGACCAGGATGTTCATATAGAAAAGCGGAAAGCAAAAAATCGGGAAAGCGGAAACATAGCACCATTGTCGTTTCCCGCTTTTCGCTTTTCCGATCTCCGCTTTTTAAAAGTGTCGCCTGGCGTCATTCGGGGACCTGCGATGGTCTAAAGTTTCGCGATGATTTTCAATAAAGCCGTCGTGGATTTTCCCGGGACGAACGGCACCAGTTTGATCTTTCCGCCCGCCGATTCGACCGCCCGGCGTTCATCCTGGTTCAAAGTCTCCAGCGTATAATCGCCGCCCTTGACGTAGATGTCCGGCTGCGCCGCGGCAAGAAATCGCGTCGCGGTCTTGTCGAGAAAGATCACGACGCCGGAAACGCTTTCCAACGCCGCCAGCACCGCCGCGCGGTCGTCCTGCGGGTTCACCGGCCGCCCCGCGCCTTTCAATCCGCGGACCGCGTCGTCGCCGTTGACCCCGACCAGCAGGGCATCGCCGAAATGGCGCGCGTTCTCGAGGTAGGTGACGTGGCCGGGATGCAGGATGTCGAAGCAACCGTTGGTGACGACCAGTTTTTTGCCGGCCGCCCGCAGGGCATTTCGCCACTCCGGCAATCGGTCCCACGCGATGATCTTTTCCCGGAAGTTCACACGATCATTTTGCCTGCGCATCCGCCGAATTCAATGATTTCCATACGCGCAAAAACTCCGTGGCGCCCCATGCCTGCGCATCGCAGCCCCGCGATGCGTGCGACGGCGTCCGCGATGCATCATCCCGGCAGGACACATCGCCGTCCACGATCTCGGGAAGCTGGCCGATACAACCCTCGTTCAACAACGGTTCGGCGCTGGCCAGATAACTTTTGGCAGCGGCCACGGCTTCGGGCGCGCGATCCCACGCCAACGCCAGCGCCTCGCAAAAAGTGGGGAACGTCCACGTCCAGGCGGTGCCGTTGTGATAGGCCGGCTTGCGGCACGTGTCTTCATCGCCTTCGTACCGGGGCCAATAGGGATTCGACGGATCGTTCAACAACCGGCCGTCATTTCCCCGGATCGTCAGGGGCACATCGACCGGCAACGGCGCCAATGACCTCAACGCTCCCGGGACGACCAGGTATTTCGCCGCGGCTTCGACCGCCCGTTGCGCCTGCCGGCCCGTCACCAATCCCAGGCTGATCGCGAACAGAAAATTGTTCCGCAACGCATCATCCGGCTGCGCGTCAGCCGCGGGCGTCTGCGACCGGCCCGACAACACGTCGGCGAACCAGCCCTTGTCTTCGCGCCAAAACAACCGGTTGAACGACGACATCGCCCGCGCCGCCAGGTCGGTCCATTTCTTTTGTTCCCCGCCGGTAGAGATCCGCGCCAATTGCCGGAGCAACCGGATCCATAAAGCCTGGATCTCCACCGGATACCCTTCCCGCGGTGTGCCGGCCGGATAGTTGGTGTCCATCCACGTGAAATGCGCGGGACTCCAGATCAATGCCGAACCGGGGTCCATCCGGATGCCGTTCGGCGTGCCGCGCGCGTAATTGTCCGCGATGCTCACCAGAATTTCGCGGAGCGTGCGGCCGCCTGCTTTCGCGTCATAAAACTGCTGGTCGCCGATATCCTCACAGGCCATCGCGAACCACAGCGGTGCATCCGAGGTATCGCGATTCGAAGCGTCATCGCCATAGATCGCGTTGGGCAGCGTGCCATCTTTTTCGAATTTCGCGAAGGTCAACAGGATCTGTCGCACCTCGTCCTTCATCCCGCCGGCCAGCAACCCGCGGGCACAGATCAGGGTGTCGCGTCCCCAGTCCAGGAACCAGGGATAACCGGCGATCACCGTCCTGCCGCCATCGCGCCGGACCACGAATTGTCGCGCCGCCTGAGCCAGCCTGGCGCCGAAAAGGTCCCCGGCAACGGCTGGCGGCGCGCGCAGGTCAAAGGTCTCGCGCGCAGAAAAATCGTTTTTTTCCGCAGTCACCACCAGCGTCACGGTGGATCCTTTCGGCAAGGGCAACTCGAACCAACCCGGGCTGTACGCATCACCGCTACCGGCCTGGCCGCGACCTTGTTCCAACGGATGCGGGATGTTTTCGCTCCATTCGGGATCGCCATGATAATCGCCGGCATCCGCAAAGGTCCGCAGCCGCCGATCCGGCGCCGGGGTGAATTCAAAGCCCGGCTTATCCGGCAGCGGCCGGCAATGGGATGAAAAATGGGCGTCCGCGCTGTCGTTCCGTTTCGTCTCCCAATGAAAGTTCCGGTCTTCGATATCGAACCGCACCGTCAACCGGACATCGGCAGAGGCCGGCAATTGTTTGCCCCGGGCACTTTTTTCGGACGGCCGGCTGAAACGGAACACGACCGTGTTTTTTCCTTCCATCATCTCGGCGCGCAAGCCGATCTCCACCGTCCGTCCGTCCCCGGCGTTCGCGACGAACTTCCAGGCCGCCGGCGGGCCGGCCTCGAACGACGCCAGGTTTTTCAGGTTCAACGGGGACAGGAACCCGTCGGTATTGACCCAGGCGCGCAGGCGTTTGACGAAGATATGGCGGTCGGCCGGCACCGAGGGATGCAGGTTGGCGCCCAGCACACAATCGTACTTGGACTCGATCTTTCCCAGATCGACACACATCCGCGCCATGCCGCCGATACCGTTGGTCAACAATACCCGTTCAAGGTTCAACGTTCCGGGTCCGACATTCTCCGGCTCAGCCGGCAGAAAACGGATCGCGCCGGTGATTTTCTGCGAGGTCGCCGCATAACGTTCCACCGTCAATTCCGCATCGCCGCTGATGTCCATCGGCGGAAATACCGCGACATGCCCGGCACCCGCGGCGATCGATCGGACATGTGACGTCGAGACGCTTCCGTTCCGCGCGCCCCGTTCCGCGTTCCGCACCCGGAGGGTCGCCCGAAACGGCGTTTCGTCTTCGATCAACAACCAATGGTTCGCCGGAACCAACGTGACCCGCCGGGCGTCGATGGTTGTCCAGGTGACGACACAGGGATAACGGTTTTCGACGGTTTCCAGGGAAGAGATCGGGCCGCGATTCGCGACCGATAACGCAGAGACGGCGGACAAAAAATCTTTTGGCGACCGCGCCACCGGGGCCGCGAGGGATCGCCAATCCAGGCCGTCGACGATCTCGACCGGAAGCAATTGGTTCAACGCCTGAAAACCGAATGCCGCCTGGGCGCGGGCGGCACGGTATGCATCGCCGCTCAAACCGGCAGGCTTTCCCGCTCGCGCCAGGCAATAAACCGCGCCGGGCGGCAAAGTGATCTCGCCTTTGGCGGAACTCTTCGGCAATGCCTGTCCTAAAAGTTCAAATTTCCACGCTCCCGGTTTGACGTCAGAAAGGGCGAAAGCGTTTTCCTCTTCGACGTCGGTGTTGGCAAGGACCAGGACCGCGTCTTTACCCTCCTGCGATTCGCGAAGCAGGGCGTAGACCGGTGAATCCGGCTCGCTCAACCGCGTCAGCTTCGCGCCGTCAAAGAAACAGGGATGATCCGAGATCAACCGGTTCAATTGCGCGAGTTCGGGCACGATGTTATGGGCGCTGTCCCAGTTGAGGCCCGTGCATTCATGGACCTTGATCTTCTCGGCCGCGAGCCATTCGACGCCGCAGGTGAAGCCGAAGCCGCCGACGGGACCGGTCAACGCGCACAACCGGTTCCGCAACAATGACCACGCCCGGCCTTTGGCGGCCAGGCGCAGATTGTCATGCGTCTCGCTGTAATGCACATAGCTGCCGACGGTCGCGCTCTGCCGGTTGGCGTAATCGAGATACCATGCGACCTCCTTGCCGGAATAATTCTGGAAAAGCTCCGAGTATGCCCATTGCATGCCGCCATCGGTCAACAGGGCTTCGGTCGCTTCCCACGAACCGCCTAAACCTTCGAGCAGGAAGATCGTTTCAGGAAATTCGTCCTGGACCCGCGCGACGATGTATTGCCACGCGGCGACCGGGATCTTGTAACCGGCATCGCAGCGGAACCCATCCGTGCCGCGCCGGCACCAGGTCAACAAGGCCTCGGCCATCTTGTCCCACAGCTCGACGCTGTCCTGTTTCAATTCGACGAGATCTTCCCAGGTGACGCCCCAGGCGCCGGGACTGGCGAACTCGCCATCGGGATGTTTCAGGAAAAATTCCGGTGAATGTTCCTGCAACGTCGATCCCCAGCCGGTGTGATTGATGACGATGTCCAGGAACACCCGCGCGCCCAGCGAATGGGCCGCGTAGGTCAGTTCACAAAACTGGTCCACGCCGGTCGTGCGTTTGTCGAATTCGACCAGCGCCGGGTCGACGGCCGTCATGTCCAGTGCCGCGTACGGGCTGCCGAACCGGCCGAACCGCGCGTACGTCGTCGGCGTCGGGTGGATCGGCAACAGGTGCAGGATGCGGCAGCCGAGCGTCTGGACGATGTGCGGCAACTGCCGCTTCAGGTCGCGCAACGTCCCCGACGGCGGGAGAACCGTGAATCGCTTTTCGTCCAACGCCTTCAACTGCGCCTCGATCTTTTCGTCGCGGGCGAACGGGAAATTTTTCGTCTCGCCGAACAGGCGCGTGAACGCGCAATAGATGGTGTTGCCGGTGCGCGCGAAATCGGGATGCACGGCGATGCCGGCGTCCGGTCCATCCGGCCAATATTGCCATCGCTTGTCGTCGGCCAGGTACGCTTTGGCCTTGAAATATCCGGTTTCCGCGAGCGGAATCTCGATCTCCCAGCCGTCGGCGGTCCGTGACATCGGGAGATCGCGCCAGGATATGCCGGCGGCGGCGACGTCGCCGGCGTGAGCGGCGATGATCTCGCGGCGGCGGGCGGCGGCGCGGCCGAGATTGGTGCGGAGAAACGCCTTGAGCCCGGGGGAAGACGCCGCGCGGCGATCGCGGACCGTGAAACGGACCTTATCACCGACGAATCGCAGGAGGCGTTCGCCGGGCGCGGGGGTCATCGCAGGCCTTGGCCGTTCCACAAAAAATTCTTACCACGAAGGCACGGCGGGACAAAGGAAAAGCGGAATTTCTTTTCTTTCGATTGCGTTATCGCAGAAAACGGATTATTTTACCCGCCAAGTTGCTGTTCAGGCAGGTGAAATTTTTATGGCTGCAACCGATCTAACTCCGGCCGAAGAGGCTCAATTGAACCAGACGATTGAGATGTTCGAAGTCATCGTCCAGTCGCAGCCCAACGACTGTCAATCGCTGGAGATCCTCAAGGAAGCCTACACCAAACTGGGACGCGAACAGGACGTCGTCCGCATCTCCAAACGCATCGCCGAGGCCTATACCGAAATGGGCCAGCTGTCATCCGCCATCCTGGAGTATGAAACGGTGTTGCAACGGCGGCCGGATGATGAAGACGTCCATACGGCGCTGAGGACGATCGAGAACAAGGCCAGCAATGCCGTGGCCCAGACCACGGTGGTCGAACCGGCGGCGCTGGCGATGCAACAACAGCAACCGCAGCCGGAATCGACGACCAAGTTCCGCAAAAAATCGCAGCTGGCGTCGGATGTCGACGACGGCCAGAAGACGATGCGGAAGATCTTCGTGGAAGGCAAATTCATCAGCGCGGGCGATTTTGAACTGTGCTGGCGCAAGCCGGACATGCTGAACAAACCGATCGAAGTGGCCGAGCCGTTCATCCAGGTGCTGCACGACAAGAACATCTTTCACATCGAAAAATCGCTCAAACTACTCGTCGACAAATCGCGCATGGCATACCTGCCGCTGGAACGATATGAGACCGACATCGAATTGTTGCGGAGTTTTCCGCCGGACGTCTGCCGGCGCTGGGGCGTCGCTCCCTTCGATCGCATGAGCAAATCCGTGATGGTGGCGACGGTGAATCCCTTCAACCAGGAAGCGGCCAAGGAGCTGTCGGAAGCCACGCCGCACCGGTTGTTGTGGTACCTGGTATCGCCGGGGGAATTGACCGCGCTGATCCGCAAAGCATTCCGTTAAGCCTATGGCCAAAGTCAAATCATTCGGGGAACGCATCGCCGACGCGCTCGTCGAGGACGGCTTGTTGAGTTCCAACCAGGTGGAGGAATTGCTGGAGGAACAGAAAAAAGCCGGCTCCCGGCTGGTCAAACTCATCCTGGAAAAAGCGTACGTCAGCGACCAGGACCTCGCCGTGTGCATGGGCCGCGTGCTCAACGTGCCGCCGATCAACCTGGCCCGCCTCAATATCCCGGAGGACATCACCGAATTGTTGCCCAAGGAAACGGCGCAAAACCACAAGGTCATTCCCGTCTCCCGGCTCGAAAACAAATTGTTCGTGGCGATGGCCGACCCGCTCAACGTCCTGGCCCTGGACGACGTCAAGCGGTTGACCAAGCTGGAGATCTCGCCGCTGATCGCTTCCGAAAAATCGGTGATGGACAAGCTCAACGCCATCGAATCGGCCAAAGGCGGTTCGATGGAAGACATCATCGAGAGCGCCCAGAAGATGGAAGAAGCCGCGGGCGCCGATGCGGACAGCGTCGAAGCGATCAAAGAGGCGGCCGAGGAGATGAACCTCGACCAGCTGGCGGCCTCCAGTGAGGAAGCCCCGGTCATCAAGCTCGCCAACCTCATCGTCCTCCAGGCGATCAAAGACCGCGCCAGCGATATCCACCTGGAACCGTTCGAAAAAACGATGCGCCTGCGTTATCGCATCGACGGCGCGCTGCTCGATGCCACGCCCCCGCCGAAAGCGATGCAACTGGCGCTGGCATCGCGCTTCAAGATCATGAGCAGCCTGGACATCGCCGAACGCCGGCTGCCCCAGGACGGCCGCATGCGCGTCAAGGTGTCCGGCAAGGATTTCGACCTGCGGGTTTCGGTGCTGCCCACGGTGCATGGCGAAAAGATCGTGTTGCGCGTCCTCGACAAATCGAATCTCTCGGCCAGCCTCGACAAGCTCGGCCTGGACCCGGACACGTTCAAGCAGTTCAAATTCGCCATCGACGCCCCGCACGGCCTGATCCTGGTGACCGGGCCGACCGGTTCCGGCAAGACCACGACGCTTTACTCCGCGCTCAATGAGCTCAACAACCCGGTCTTCAACATCGTGACCGTGGAAGACCCGGTCGAATTCCAGATCCCCGGCATCAACCAGGTGCCGACGAAAAAGGAGATCGGCCTGACGTTCGCCAATGCGCTGCGGTCCATCCTCCGCCAGGACCCTGACATCGTGATGATCGGGGAAATCCGCGATACGGAGACCGCTGAGATCGCGATCGAAGCCGCCCTCACGGGCCATCAGGTGTTGAGCACGATGCATTGTAACGACGCGCCCGGCGCCATGGCCCGTCTCGACGACATGGGCATCGCCCCGTTCCTGATCTCTTCCTCGGCGATCCTCTCGTGCGCCCAGCGCCTGATGCGCCGGATCTGTTCGCATTGCAAGGAACCGGTGACGTACCCGGCGAAGATGTTCGAGGATCTCGACATCGATCCCGCGAGCTTCGAAGGGGTGCAGCTTTTCCGCGGTCGCGGGTGTGATCGATGCAAGAATTCCGGTTATTCAGGCCGTTTGGCGATCATTGAAGCGATGACGATCTCGGATGCGATCCGCAAACTGATCATCAGCCGCGCCAGCACGCGCGAAATGGGCAAGGTCGCGGTCAAAGAAGGCATGAAGACCCTGCGCATGGTCGGCATCGAACGGGCGAAAGAAGGGATTTCGACGCTGGAACAGGTCCTCGTGGTCACCGCCGCCCACTGACTTCAGAACTTCCGTTGCGGAACCGTTCCCGGTTGCGGCGTCGTGGACATCCACGGAGGCAACTGCGGTTTCCACACGGGCGTCATCGATGTGTCCTTTTCCGCTCCCGACGACAGCAACGGCCTGACGCCGGTCGGCGTGACGACCTGGCTGGCCGGCGCGAACGGTGGGAGCGGCATATTGATCGAACGGTTCGCCGGCGCAGGTGGGGATGGTGTAGAAAAAGTCGCGGATGCGCTTTTCGGCCCCATCATAATCGAAGGTTGCAGCAGTTTTTCGAATTCCCTGGCTGCGGCGATCTGTTCCGGAGTTTGCGACCGGGAAGACTGGCCCGCATTATACGAATACGACCCGTTGCCGGACGCGTTGGCTGGACGCGCCCCGAAATTTTGTTCGGATGACCGCGATGCGTTCTCGTCGTTGCCAAAAACGCTGAACGCCGGACGGGGCGCATCGACCGGACGGCCAAAAAAATCCCGCTTCACATCGGATTTGGTGAGGTTCCAATTCTCATCGTCCGGACTGTATGCCGAAGGTTTGTTGGTTCGACCATTACCGTTGTTCTTCATCTCCCGGGCGAGATAACGCTCTTCAACTGTATCACCCTTGAGCTGGCCGTTGGCATCGCGCTCGGGAATGCCCATGATCTTTTCCGCGGTCGGCACCCCCATGATCTCGGCCGGCGTCATCAATGCCCAATTTTTCTGTTTATCCGCTGTCTGCCGGGCCTTCGACACCTGTTCGGGCGTGACGGAGGCGGGGCGAGGCATCGGCAGCTGCGAGGAAGCCGGCGCCGGCCCAAAATTTAGATTCAAGGGCGCCGGTTTAATGGCGTTGGCGACCGGGGACAGTTCGGGAGAATGAGGCGCCAGGGAGGCCGCGTTCGTCCCGGCGATATCGTTATCCGACTGCGAAAAGAAAATCTTCTGCCCGGTTTTCATGGCCTGGGCGTGTCCCACCGCACCGGCGGCCAGGACGATCCCGGCGGCCAGCAACGCTCGTTTCAAGGTGGAGACTCTGAAATTCATCCAATCTTCAGGCTAATCTAATAGACAACCCCGGTCAAAATGGAATTCAAAACAAAAAGGGACGAAATTGCCCCAAAATGCCGGGGTCACCGGCCAAGGTCATTGCTTCTCGTATTCGCCTTTGCGGACCTTCTTGAGCACGGTGAAACCCGCCTTTTTAGCATCAGAAATCGACAACGGTTTCAGTTTATGCGGCGTGCTGAACGAGGAGATGATCTTGCGGACGGGCTTTTTGCATGCCGGACACTGGGTCAATTCCGGCGCGCTCAACGGCCGTTGCAGGGTGAACTTGCCACCGCAGACCACGCAGTTGCCGTCGCACAATTCGTATTCGTAAAGCGGCATAACTCAATTTACCTCATTTTTGGAAAAACCGGCGCTGCTTTTCATTGATCGGCATCCCCAGTTTTTCCATCACCGCCATCATGTCCTCCCAGACCTTGCGCTTCTCGCTGATCGCCTGGTTGCGGAGCAGATAGGCCGGATGATAGGTCGGCATCAACGGGATCCCCCGGTATTCATGCCATTGACCGCGCAACCGCGTGATGCCGACGGTCTTGCCCAACAGCCCTTCCACCGCCGTCGCCCCCAACGCCACGAGCACCCGCGGTTTGATCAAATCGATCTGCTCATGCAGGAACGGGATGCAGGTCGCCATTTCGTCCGATGTCGGTTTGCGATTACCTGACGCCTGGCCCGGAGTATCCGGCCGGCATTTCAAGATGTTGGCGATGTAGACATCGCCGCGTTGCAGGCCGGTGGCCTGGATGATCTTCGTCAGCAGTTCCCCGGCGCGACCGACGAACGGTTCGCCCTGGGCATCTTCGTCCGCTCCCGGCGCTTCACCCACGAACATCAACTGCGCGTCGGGATTGCCCACGCCAAACACGACATTTTTGCGGGAGGACGCCAGGTGCGCGCATTTGACGCAGGCCAGGACGCGTTCGCGCAAGGCGGCGAAGGCAGCCGCCTTGGCCGGGTCGAGGGTCGAAGGCGGGGCGGCAGGCGCTGCCGGCGCGTCTCGTTTCACCGGTTCCGGCGGCGATGACGCGGCCTGGACGCTTGAAACTGAACGCTGAAAACTTTTTGCCGGCTGCGAAAGCGCCCGCAATGTTTCGGACGAAACCGCGACCTGCCGGACCCCGTTGGCTTTAAGGCTTTCGAGATGCCGGATCGTCGCATCGAGCAACTCTTCGTAGACGGATGAACTCATTTATGGGTCGAGCCGAAGGTTCGTTTTATCGTCGCATTGATACAATAAAACGCCCGCCAGACCAACGCATTTTTCAATCGTCGCGCCCGACCCGCCGCCTTCTGATCCGGGGCCGCCCCTCATAGGTTCGGCCCCGAATGACTGGATCAAGATATCGTCCGTCTCAAGCGGTCGTGGCCGTCACTGCTTCCAGATCAACAACCTGACCGGGGTCGGATTGTAGGCATTGCACGGATTATTGAGCTGAGGACAATTCGAAATGAGGCACAGAATGTCCATCTCCGCCCGCAATTCGACGTAACGACCGCCCGCGCTGACCCCGTCCGCGAATGACAGCCCGCCCTGTTCCGTCACCGGCACGTTCATGAAGAAATTGATGTTGTGCGTGATGTCGCACTTGGTCATCCCATTGCCCGCCTTCGCCAGGGTCGACAAAAATGTATCGCGACAACTGTGCATCCACCGTTTCTCGATCGCATAACGCACCTGGTTGCTCTCGGCCGCACAGGCTCCGCCCAGCGTATCGTGACGACCGCAGGTGTCGGCGACGATCGTCGCCAGGACACGACCTTCGCTCGACATCAACCTCGTGCCGGTCGTCAGATAAATACCGCCCTGCTCGCGGATCGTGTCCTGGGCCGAATACCGGTCGGTCACGTCCACTGCATTGTAAAATAAAGTGTCCACCGCCTGATTGCCTTCGACGTCGACGATACGGAAGATTTGGCCGCGATCGATGCGATACAACCAGCCTTCGCCCGATGGCAGGATTTGATCGTAGATCGCTTTCGACGGGTCCAGCGTGCTTTCGGTCAAAATGAATGTGCTCATAGGAAAAGTCGTTCGGTAAGGATGAAACTGCGTTTATTTTCTTCGCGAAAATTCCGGCAAAAATCGGCGGCGTCCGGCGGCGGCGTCTTTAATATCACCAGCTTCACGGGTTTCGGTTGATACTTCGGGCCGGGGTCGAGCGGATGCTGGCACGTATTCAAGATCACGAGCACGTCCATCTCCGCCCGCAGGTCGACTTCCGCTCCCGCGTTGGAATTGCCGGGATGAAACCGCATCCGGCCTTCGGCATCCACGTTCACGCGGCTGAAAAAATTGACATTGGCCACCAGGTCGCGCTTCCCAAGGCCGTATTTCCCCAGTTCGATCAAAAAATTGTCATGGGCGTTCCGGTGCCAGTCATTGCGCCTTTCCTGGTAACCGGCCGGGCCATATTTCTTTTCGACCATCGCAGCATTGCCGTGACCGCCGAGCGGGTCGTGCCAGCCGACCGTGTCGCGCGTGATCGACAGTAATGCGTGTCCCATGTCGCTCATCAGCACATTCCCACGGCTTAGTTTCGCCGTGTATTGCGCCTTGAGCGTGTCCGGCAGGTTGAGCCGATCCAGTGGTTGCCCGGCGTTGTACGCCATCAAACCCAGGTTCGCGCCGCCATCGATGTCGACCAACCGCAACGTGTGATGCCGTCGCAAAACAAACGACCACATGCCGCCGCCGCGGACCATTTCTTCAAACAGGATTGTTTCGTTCATGATGTCTTGACCTTATTTATTGAGCGATTGCCGGTACGCGCGCCAGCCGCCGAATTCCGTGATGTCCCGGGCGCCGTCCAACCCGATCGGTTCGCATAAAAACCCCTTCACTGCGCTGCCATCCTCCAGTTCGACCGTGCCGATGCCCAGCGGTGAAGGGATTTCCGCGACGAACGAGCCGAACGCCGCTTCGTCCAACGCCCACACCTCCACTTCGATGCCCCGGTCAATCCTTTCGACAACGCGCCGCAGGCCCGGCTTGGGCGGCTGGGTGTTCGCAAGCGCATACAAACGATAGTTCGGCGACGTCCGTGTTTGCCGGATGAAGCGGGCGTGACGCGACGTCAACTGGTGGTTAAGCGGTTGCCCGCGCAGATGCGCGCCGACAACGGCCAGCATCACCCCGGAATTTTTCATCGCCGGAAACGGTTGATCGGCGACCTTCGCGGAGGTGATCCCGATGGTCCCGCCCAGGGCGGCGTGATATCGCGCGCCGAGCGACAACAACGCATCATCCGAAAACGCCGGAGCGATCAAAGAGACACCGAACGGCAACCCGTTCGAACGAAACCCGGCGGGTAACGCGACCGCCGCCAGGTCCAACAGGTTCACAAAATTGGTGTAATGGCCCAGGTTGCTGTTCAATCCGACCGGATCTGCCAACACTTCATCGATCCGATAGATCGTTCCCGTCGTCGGCAGCAGCAACAGGTCCAATCCGGAAAAGACCTTTCGCGCTGCCTGCCGATATTCCTCCAATCGGTATTGCGCATCGAACGTGGCTACGGCATCGAATTTGTCCGCGCCGGCCAGGATCTCACGGACCACCGGATGGATCTTATCGTTGTGAGCGACGAAAAATTCCCCGATGGCCGATCGCCGTTCCGCCACCCAGGGCCCGCGATACAACAGCGCCGCCGCTTCGGCGAACGACGTGAAATCAAACTCGACGGCTTCCCCCCCGCAATCCCGCAAGCGCTGGATCGCCTCGACGTAAAGCGCCGCCGCGCCCGAGTCCCCAAAAAATTCGCGTTGCGAAGAAGCCAGGATGCCGAACCGGAACGCTTCCGGAAACACCCCGGTCGCCCGGGGTTTTTGCCGCGAATACGGGTCGCCGTCGTCGAAACCTGCGACGATCTCCAACACCCTCTGGGCGTCATGACAACTGCCGGCAAAAATGGAAACGCAATCGAGCGAACGGCATGCCGGAAAGACTCCCCGGTTGCTTAACAAACCGCGGGTCGGTTTGTGGCCGACAATATTGTTGAATGCTGCCGGCACCCGGCCGGAACCGGCCGTGTCCGTGCCCAGCGCAAAACCGACCATCCCCGAGGCGACGGCGATCGCGGAACCGGAACTGGAACCGCCGGCGATATGATGCCCGTTGAAAACGGATCGGCAGATGCCGTATGGCGAACGGACGCCGACCAGGCCGGTGGCGAACTGATCCAGGTTTGTCTTGCCGACCGGCAGGGCCCCGGCGGCGATCAGTTTCTCCACCACCACCGCCGATTGTTTCGGATCGAACGCGAAATCCGGGCATCCTGCCGTCGTCGGCGTCCCTTCCAAATCGATGTTGTCCTTGATGGCGAACGGCACACCGTAGAGCGGCAGATCATCGGCAGGTTTGGCCGGCAACGCCCGCGCCAGGCTCAATAGCCGGCCCGGCTCGAGCTTCCGGATCCAAACGTGGGGATATTGCGGATCATTGGCGCGACGCAGCGCTTCTTCGGCGACCTGCACCGGCGTCACGACGCCTTCTTGGTAACTCCGTCTCAATGATGAGAAATCGAATGAAATCGGCATGCTCACATCATTCCTTTTCGATGATCGCCAGGGCCTGGCCGGCGGAAACCATTTTACCCGGGACGACGACGATCTTTTTCAGGACCCCGGCCAAGGGCGCTTCGATGCCGACCTCCATCTTCATCGCCTCCACGACGATGACTTTTTGACCGGCGACGACCCGATCGCCTTCCTTGGCCAGCACGGCCCAGATATTGCCCGTGATCGGCGAAGCGACGAGTTGCCCGTTCGCCGGGGCCACCAGCTCATCGGCCGGGGCCTCGGCCGATTCAGCCACGGCGAAGTTGTTCGAACCGTCCGCTGCCCAGCGGTCGCGCTCCTCCGCGAACGCCTTTTGCTGCTTTTGCCGGAATCGGCTGATGCCCGTTTCGTGGTCGCGGAGAAATTTCTTGTACGACGCGAAGCTGAAGGTTTCCTCCGTGATGTCCAGGTGCGCGCGGCCGTGCAGGAACGCCTGACGGAAATCGAGCAGCTCTTTTTCCGAGACCGGAAAGAAACGGACCTGGTCGAAGAACCGCAGCAGCCACGGTTTGCCCGGCTGAAATTCCCTGGTCTGCCGGTACGTGTTCCAGACCTGCGCCGTGCGGCCGACGAGCTGGTAACCGCCGGGACCTTCCATGCCGTAGATGCACATGTAAACGCCGCCGATGCCGACGACATTTTCCACCGTGAACGTCCGCGCCGGGTTGTATTTGGTGGTCACGAACCGATGGCGCGGGTCGACCGGCACCGCGCACGGCGCGCCGAGGTAGACGTCGCCGAGCCCGAGCACGAGGTAACTCGCGTTGTATACGGTTTCCCGGACCTCATCCACGCTGTCCAATCCGTTCATACGCCGTATGAATTCAATGTTGCTCGGCAGCCAGGGGGCCTTGGGCCGGACCGATTGCTGGTATTTCTCGATGGTCAGGCGGATGCCGCTTTCATCGTACGCCAGCGGCATCCGCACGATCCGGGTCGGGACTTCCAGCGACTCGATCGATGGCAATGCCGCTTCCGCCTGCACGAGAATCTCCACCAGCTTTTGCGATGAGATCATCCGGCTGTCGAAATTGATCTGCAACGAGCGCACGCCGGGCGACAATTCGATCACGCCTTCGACCGGGTGCGTGTTGAACCAATCCATCAAGGTGTGCACCCGGAACCGCAATGCGAAATCGAGGACGACCGGCCCATATTCCACGAGCAGGTATTTGTCGCCGGCCTGGCGGTAGACGACCCCCGGACGATCACCGGCCGCCGCGAGCGAATGCAGCACCGCGTCGGCCCCGGCCGGGTCTTTCGCCTGGCGGACGACGATTTCGGGCGCGGTAAAAATCTTTTCCGACAATGAAGCGATCGCTTCGTCCTGCCGTCGTTCCAGGTCGACCGCCGCGGCGAAGCCGATCCGGATGAAGCGGATCGTGTCACCCGGCCGGAGCTGGCCAACTTTCCAGAATTCCGCCTTGGCGATGGTCACCGGGCAAACAAAACCGCCGAGGCTGGGACCATCCTTTGCCAGGATCACCGGCATATCGCCCGTAAAATTGATCGTGCCGACGGCGTACTCGGTATCGTGGATATTCGACGGATGCAGACCCGCGTCGCCCCCATCGGCGCGCGCGAACTCCGGTTTCGGGCCGATGAGCCGGATACCCGTGCGGCTGGAATTGTAATGCACCTTCCAGTCCGTCGCGAAAAATGTATCCATGAACCGCGGCGTGAAAAAATCGGGCGCGGCGTGCGGGCCATAAAGGACGCCGATCTCCCAATGGGACTGATATTTCGGCACCAGCGCGGCGGGGGCGGTGCGCAACGGCCCGGACGGTCGTGCCGGCGGGTTGATATGCAGGACGTCACCGTGGCGCAGCGTACGGCCGGCATGACCGCCGAATTTTCCAAGGGCGAACGTCGCCCGGCTGCCGAGATAGTCCGGCACATCGAAACCGCCCCGGACCGCGAGGTAACCGCGACAACCCGCGCCTTTGATGCCGCGCAACCGCAACACACTGCCCGCGCGCAGGTGAACGCTTTGCCAAAGGGGGATCGCGTTGCCATCGATCGTGGCCTCCATCGCCGCGCCGGCGATCGCGATCGTCGCGTCCAGGTTGAACTTCAACGTCGGGCCGGCCAGCGTCATCTCCAGGGCCGCCGCGGTCGACGGGTTTCCCACCAGTTCATTCGCGACTCGAAACGCATAATCATCCATCGGGCCTGACGGCGGCACGCCGATCGCCCAATAGCCGACCCGGCCGGGATAATCCTGGATGCTGCTTTGCGTGCCGGGTTCGACGACGTCGATCGTCGACGGCTGATACGGGAACGTCGCGAGCCATTTGGTATGGATGTCGCCGCCGGCGAATTCCGGGGTCGCGATCACCTGCCGCAGATATTCAAGATTACATTCGATCCCGGCGACTTTGGTCTGGTCGAGCGCGCCTTTCAACGCGGCGACCGCTTCGGCACGGGTCGGGGCTTTCACGATGATCTTCGCGATCATGGGATCGTAAAACGGCGGGATTTCGGAACCGCGTTCGACCCAGGTCTCGACGCGGGCGGATGTTGGGAAGGCGGCCTCGGTCAAAACCCCGGAGCTCGGCTGGAAATTTTTGTTCGGGTCCTCCGCGTAGAGCCGCACCTGGATCGATGCCCCGCACGCCGCCGGTTTGAACCCGCGCAGGTCCAGTTCGCCGGCCGCCTGTTTGATCATCCATTCCACCAGGTCCACGCCGGTGACTTCTTCGGTGACGCCGTGCTCCACCTGCAGGCGTGTGTTGACTTCGAGGAAATAGAATTTCAGTTCCTTGACGTCGAACACGAACTCCACCGTGCCGGCCGATTGGTACCCGGCCGCGCCGGTCAGACGAACGGCGGAATCCAATAATGACCGGCGCAATTCAGCGGACAGCCCGGGCGCCGGCGTTTCTTCGATGACCTTTTGGTTACGACGTTGCGCGGAACAATCCCGTTCGCCGAGCGCCACGACGGTTCCTTTGCCGTCGCCAAAAATCTGGACTTCGATGTGACGCGCCACGCTGACGTATTTCTCGACGTACACGCCGTTCTGTTTGAAAGCACTGGCGGCGAGGCGTCGTACGGATTCATAGGCCTCGACCAGGGTGGCTTCATCCGGGCACATGCGCATGCCGATGCCGCCGCCGCCGGCCGTGCTTTTGAGCATGACGGGATAACCGACCCGCGCCGCCTCGGTTTTGGCGCGTTCGACGTTTTCCAGGAGTTCGCTCCCGGGCAACATCGCGACCCCGTTGCGCTGCGCCAGTTCCCGCGCGGTGTGTTTGAGGCCGAAGTCACGCATCTGCGCGGGCGTTGGCCCGATGAAAACGAATCCGTTGCGCGCGCAGGCCTCAGCAAAATCGGCGTTCTCGCTCAGGAAACCATAACCCGGATGGATCGCCTGTGCGCCCGTCGCCCGCGCCGCGGCAAAGAGCTTGTCGAAATTGAGATAACTTTCCGCCGCCGGCCCGCCGCCGATGCAGATCGCCTCATCCGCCTGGCGGACGTGGAGCGAATGGATGTCCGCTTCCGAATAAACAGCGACCGAACGCACGTTCAGTTTCTGGAGCGTCCGGATGATGCGGCAGGCGATGGCCCCGCGGTTGGCGATCAATACTTTATCAAACATAAATTTATATGAATCATTTTCATGCGCTGGGACGCAAAAATTCCTGTCAGGCGGTCTCGACCGATTTCAATCTCTCCGCCGGCCGCGCCTGGGCCTGTTCGAACAGCCGGCGCAATCGCAAGGCCATCCAGGTGTTGATCTCGTCGAGGTCGGCCACCGGTTGGCCCGTGAACGGTTTGCACTGGAGGTATCCGTCCGGTCCGAA
>Ga0070690_100000305_pt1 | contig 25337 bp, 21 predicted proteins | sample KBSS33HmetaG_FD_64671 | JGI IMG/M metagenome (GOLD analysis project Ga0070690, IMG submission 64671) | Switchgrass rhizosphere microbial communities from Kellogg Biological Station, Michigan, USA - KBS S3-3H metaG | ecosystem: Host-associated > Plants > Roots > Rhizosphere ... | reverse complement strand
GGGCGCATCCCGGAAGCGGGAACCGGCGGCACTCCCACAGCGGGAAGTTGAGCCAGTTGTCGATAGTCGATGACGAAGACCGTGTCCGTAGAACCGCCGGAGGGTCCGCCCTTCCCGTTCGGCTTCAAGGCTTCCTTGGGTACGAACACCAACTCCTTGTCTCCCTGACCGGTCGGATCAGGCAAGCGCCGGTTCGCCATGTTGATGGTGTCCGGCTGTTCAGGCCGCTTCCTGTACTCGCTCACGGTCAGATAGAGCCAGCGGTCCTGGGACAGAAGATGTCCGGTGGTCGTTTCAAGCAGCGAGGAATTCGTGAGAAGAGGATCTGAGGATCCTACTCCTGCTCCGCTCTTACTTGCGTAGGAGAGCTCTGATGGATAGCTGAACACCTTAAACCCTACCTGCTGATCCGCCGCAGCTTGGCGGAGAGCCGCCGCAAGAAATGGAACGAGGAAGCTGACGTCCTCCTCAGAGAAGGCACGGTTGGTGGGCGATTGCTTTGAAAAAGCGGTCTGGAGAGCGGTTTTCCGTTCCGTGACCATCACGCCGCTCAGGGTACGGGCGATGACCTTCTCTTCAATCGCAATCGGGTGAGCCGCCTTGAAGCCGCGGTCTGGGATACGCTCGAGGTACACCGATCCCCTCTGGGCTTCGTGCAGGATGGTATCCACTTCAGGGGCATGCGTGCACGCACCCGACAGGGCGAGGAGGCCCACAACGAGCGACAGGCCTGAGGGAAGTCTGTTCGGAGCGTGGTACGGGACGCGAGGCATGGTTTCGGAGGGGAGTGTAGCATACGCTCCCGTCTCCAGGAAAATGCCTTGACAATCCCGAGGCAGGGTCTTATAAGCGTGCGTCACGTGCCGACAGTGTGAAGGACAAAGGGGTCCTGATCGGCGGCACGGTTTTTCATGAGAGGACAATGGCGTCCTTTTGGTCCAAGGTCTGGGCCGGAAGGGCGTTTTTTTTTATGCAATGCCCTCCGGGATCGAGAGGAATGGGATGGCCCAACAGGAGGGAGGTTTTCTCATGACGAGGCAGTATGTGCGAAGGGCCGGGCATATCGTGTTCGGGGTGATTCTCATGTGCAGCGCCGTGCCGGTATTCGCGCAGGTGAGCGCGGAAGAGGCCGCCGGCGGCGGACAGATCATCCGCAAAGAAAAAGAAGAACCATCTCCAGCTCATCTTTGTGCAGGATGCGTTGCCCCCATGTTTACCCAAGGGAGCAAGGGCACCCTCACTCCCTACGGCCGAATCGAACTGGATGGCATCTATAGTACGAGGAACACAAACCCACTCGATCCGCAGCAGTTCAACGGCTATGGAACAGCGGCCGGACGGCAGGGCAATCATAGTTCCACGCTCAATCCCCGCTACAGCGTGATTGGTCTGCGAGCAGACAGAACGGATGGAGTCAATACGTTGACTGGCGTGGTCGAGGCGGATTTCTACGGCCAGTCCGACAGCGGTAACAACCTGTTGCCGCGTCTGCGCCTCGCGTATATGAAATATTCTCCGAACAACGGGAAAACGTCGTTCACCATCGGGCAGGACTGGAACCCGATCATGGGCTTGCTGACCGACAACATCGACTTTTCGATCATGGGCTATACCGGCAATCTCTGGCAACGTATTCCGCAGATCACCGTGAGGCAAAAGTTTTCGGATAATTTCGAAGGATTGCTCACGGTGATGCGGTTTGAGCGTGGGTTGTCGAACTGTTGCGGCAATACTCAAGCCCGACCGACCTCCGGGACGGGTGGCAATGGAGGCGGACCTGGGAGTACAAACTCCTTCAGCGATCCGGTGCAGATGCCGTATTTCGCGACCAGATTCGCGTACAACGGAACGGGCACCATGGCAGGGACGATGATTGCCGTCAACGGGGCCTACCGGTATTACCGATCTGCGCCCTTGGTTGGTGGAGGGGCTAATCCTGCTACCTTTACTTCGGGAAGGGATATTAATTCCTACGTTCTGGGTCTTGAAGCGGTGCATCAACTCACCAAGCAGTTACGATTGATGTGGGAATTGGCCTATGGACAGGCGCTGGGGAACGAATGGTTCCGGTGGAATCAGGATCTGAACTGGTTGACCGGCGCCCCTGTGCGAACCATGACGACCTGGTTTCAGCTGAGCTATGCCTATTCCAGAGACTATACCTTTCTGTTCGGGTACGGCATCGACAATCCCCTCGATCGGGATTTGAAAGGCAGCATCAATGCCTATGGCACGGCACCAGGATCGGCCGGCTACAACTCCAGCATCCAGTATCTCTCCAACCAACGCACGTATCTCACCGCCATCCATCCGATCTGGGCGGATTTCACGATGGGCCTGGAGTGGCAGCACTTCTGGACGAACTGGGCACAGCCTGACACCTATACGGCAAAGGCTTCTAATCAAGCCGATATGTTTACCCTGTCCGCCTGGTACAACTTCTAACGATGAAGCGATCAGCATGCAGCATGTTCCGAAGGCTGATGGCCAAAGGAGAGGTGAAATGAGCGAGATCAAGAACGATCAGTTGACTACGCCACCGCTGGAAGCTGAGCAAGCCTCCTCTCGGCGGGAATTCTTAGTGCGGGGGTCCAAAGCCGCAGCGGGGGTGGGCATCGCCGCGCTGCTCGGAAACCTGGGGTATTGGGCGCTGTCCTATGCCGAGGACAAGGAGCCGATCAAGGTCGGGGTCCTGCATTCGTTGAGCGGAACGATGGCGATCAGCGAAGTGTCGCTGCGCGACGTGGTCTTGATGGCCATCGATGAGATCAATGCGAAGGGCGGCATCCTGGGCCGTCAGGTCAAGCCGGTCGTCGTGGACCCGGCCTCGAACTGGGATCTCTTTGCCGAGAAGGCCAAGCAGCTGCTGCTGCAGGACAAGGTCGCCGTGGTCTTCGGGTGCTGGACCTCGGTGAGCCGGAAGTCGGTATTGCCTGTGTTTGAGAAGAACAACGGCTTGCTGTTTTACCCGGTCCAGTACGAAGGCGAAGAATGTTCGCACAACGTGTTTTACACCGGTGCGGCGGTGAATCAGCAGGCGGTGCCGGCGGTGGAGTATCTAATGAGCAAGGATGGCGGGGGCTACAAGAAGTTCTACCTGCTCGGCACCGACTATGTGTATCCCCGCACGACGAACAAGATCCTCCGAGCCATGTTGCTGGCCAAGAAAGTGCCGGAGGCCAATATCATGGAAGAGTACACGCCCTTCCACCACCAGGACTATCAGACGATCGTCGGCAAGATTAAGAAATTCGCGGCCGGTGGCGGAGCGGCCGTCATCAGCACCATCAACGGCGACAGCAACGTGCCCTTCTATAAGGAATTCGCCAATCAAGGGTTGCGTGCCGAGGACGCGCCGATCATGGCCTTCAGCGTGGCCGAGGACGAGCTGCGCGGGATGGATACGACGGCGCTGGTCGGCCATCTGGCGGCGTGGAACTACTATCAGAGCGTCGATACGCCGCAAAACAAGAAGTTCGTGGCCGATTTCAAAGCCTATTGCAAGAAGAACAATCTCCCGGATGGCGAAAAACGGGTGACGGACGACCCGATTGAAGCGGCGTATTTCGGTGTGCACGTCTGGAAGCAGGCCGTGGAAAAGGCCGGGAAGACCGACGTTGACGCGGTACGCAAGGCTGTTTATGGTCAGAAGTTCCTTGCGCCGGGTGGAGAGATCATGATGGACACCGGGAATCAGCACACCCACAAACCGGTGCTGATCGGGGAGATCCTGAAGGATGGCCAGTTCAAAGTGGTCTCGCGCTCGAAGGGGTTGGTGAAGCCTGAGCCCTGGAGCGAGTACACCAATCCCGACAAGGGCTGTGACTGGATCAGCCATCAGGGCACGTACCAGAAAAAGTAAGGGTAAAAGAGTTGAACCAGGCGGGTGACGTGAAAAAAGTCCACGTCACCCGTTTGTCTTGTTCAGGAGTTGCCGCGATTGTGACGCGATTGTCTCTGGGTCTGCTCGTGTTGGCCGGCATGGTCAGTCTGGTTGCCGGTCCGGCGCGTGCCGCCGGCGCGCCGCCGTCTGCCGCACCCCCGCCGCTTGAACAGGCACTGGCACAAATCCCTAGTGAAGATGACGCTGTTCGTGAGGCGGCGCTGCGCGTGGTCATCGAGCAGGGCGACAGTACAATCCTGCCTCGCCTCGAGGAGATCCGTGCCAATGCCGACCGGTCGATTCGCCTGGCCATCAAGCCCGTAATCGATCTCCTCAAAAACCGTGCAAAGCTGGAAGGGCCCGATCCGGACGCCCGCCGCTCGGCCGCCACGGATCTTGGCACCTTGGGGAAGCCCGTGGCCATTCCCTGGCTGGAGCAGGCGGCGGCCAAGGAGACCTACAAGTGGGTGCGCTACACCATGCTGGAATCTGCGGCATTGCTGAAGCTGAGCGGTGAGGATCAGGCTGCCAAGCTGGGTGCCGTGAACGCCCTTGGAGACCTCACGAGTCAGAACGCCGTTCCGGCCTTGAAAGACATCGTGACCGCGGGAAGCGGAGCGGAGGCGACCGAGGCACAGCAAGCTCTCGCCAATGCGGCCGGTGCTTCGATTGAACGTATCGAGACCTGGGCCGTTTGGTCCACTGCGATCGAAACACTGTTCAGGGGCATCAGCCTCAGCTCGATTCTCTTGATCATGTCGGTGGGACTGGCCATCATCTTTGGATTGATGGGCGTCATCAACATGGCCCATGGCGAATTGATGATGGTCGGCGCCTATGCCACCTTCATGACGCAGGAGCTGTTCAAGGCCTTTCTCCCTGCAACGATGTTCGACTATTATTTTGCCGTGGCGATGCCCATGGCGTTTCTTGTGGCTGCCGCTTGCGGCATGCTCCTTGAGGTAACGGTCATTCGCTTTCTCTATGGCCGTCCTCTCGAAACGATGCTCGCGACCTGGGGCATCAGTCTGGTGCTGATGCAGGCGGCCCGCGTGTACTTCGGCGATTTGACCGCCGTCGCTGCCCCCGCGTGGCTGAGCGGCGGGCTCCAAGTCATGGTCGGCGTCTATCTGCCGAACAACCGGCTGTTCATCATTCTGTTGTCATTCCTCTGCGTTATGACGATCTACGCCATCCTGTTTCGGTCCGGTCTCGGCCTGCGCGTGCGGGCGGTCACACAAAACCGCAACATGAGCGCATGTCTCGGCATTCCGACCCGGAAAGTCGATGCGTATACGTTCGCCTTCGGCTCGGGCCTGGCGGGCATCGCCGGATGGGCCTTGACGCTGGTCGGCAATGTCGAACCGGGCCTGGGCCAGAACTACATCGTCGATTCGTTCATGGTGGTGGTGACCGGAGGAGTGGGAAAACTCGCCGGTACCATTGTCGCCTCCATGGGCATCGGGGGTCTGAACAAATTGCTCGAGCCCAGCCTCGGTGCCGTGTATGGGAAGGTGTGCATCCTCGTGCTGGTGATTCTCTTTCTCCAATGGCGTCCGTCGGGACTATTCGCCATTAAGGGCCGTCATGCAGATTCCTAGGCGGATGGCCTTGCAGAAAAACCATGTTGAACACCCGCGAGATTCGGAACGGCGCGCCCATGTCTGACCAGGACTCACTCTCACAACGGCAGACCCGCGATATCGGCCTCACCTTCTGGGTGACCGGTTTTGTGCTGCTGGTGCTGATGCCGTTGTTGAACGTGCTGCCGCCGGAGGATTCGTGGCTCCATCTTTCGGATTTTTCACTCAATCGCTTCGGAAAGTTTCTCGCCTTTGCGATCCTGGCGCTCGGTCTGGATCTGATCTGGGGCTATACGGGGGTGCTCAGCCTCGGACAAGGCGTATTCTTCGGATTGGGCGCCTACTGCATGGGCATGCATCTCATGCTGACGATCGGAAAGGAAAGCGTCTACGGGAGCGACCTGCCGGACTTCATGGTCTGGAACCAGGTCAAAGAGTTGCCGTTGTTCTGGAAGCCGTTCTACAGTTTTCCCCTCGCGGTCCTGGGGGCGATGCTGGTGCCGACGGCGTTCGCGCTCGTGTTCGGATTTCTGGCGTTCAGAAGCCGGATCAAGGGTGTGTATTTTGCGATCATCACCCAGGCCTTGGCGCTGGTGGCCTGGCTCGTGTTCAATCGCAATGAGACCAATCTCGGCGGAACGAACGGTCTCACCGATTTCAAGCAGCTGCTCGGGTTCAGGCTCTCGGAGCCTGGAACCCAGCGGGCCCTGTACGTGCTGACGGTCCTCTGTCTCGGCGGCGCCTATTTGTTGTGCCGCTGGATCACCCGCTCGCGGGCGGGACGTGTGCTGATCGCCGTGCGGGATAGCGAACCCCGCGTTGTGTTTTCGGGGTACACACCGGCCAACTATAAACTCTTTGTCTTTGTCGTCGCTGCCGCCTTGGCGGGGCTGGCCGGCATGCTCTATGTGCCGCAAGTCGGGATTATTACACCGGCCCAGATCGGCGTCCTGCCCTCGTTGGAAATAGTTATCTGGGTGGCGGTGGGCGGTCGTGGGACGCTGGCGGGCGCGGTGTTGGGCGCGGTGAGCGTGAATTTGGGCCGAAGTGTGTTGACGAATTATTTTCCGGAGTTGTGGCCGTTCATTCTGGGAGGACTGTTCGTGGTCGTCGTGCTCCTGTTTCCGGACGGATTGATCGGGATCATGCGCCAAGCGAGAGAGCGGTTCGGGCAGCTCAAGGCCAAGGCCACCGCCCTTCCGGAAGAGGAGCTGGGATGAGCGAGCGTGGGTCCATCATCTATCTCGAAGGCGTGGTCGTCGACTATGACGGCTTCAAGGCACTGAACAACCTGAATTTTATCGTCAACTATAACGAACTCCGGGTCGTGATCGGTCCCAACGGAGCCGGCAAGACGACGCTGCTCGACGTCATTTGCGGGAAAACAACGCCCGCGACCGGCCGTGTGATCTTCGGGAAGGATCAGGAATTGATCGGCAAGCGGGAGGATGAAATCGTCGAACTCGGCATCGGCCGCAAATTTCAGGCACCTTCGATCTATGGCAATTTGACGGTCTGGGAAAACCTCGATCTGTCGCTCAAGCGGCCCAGTAAGGGCGTGTTTTCGACGCTGCTCGGAGCGTCGACCGCCGGAGAACGGGCCAAGATCGATGAGACGCTGGCGACGATCGGTCTCAGCGACTACGCGCACCGCAGGGCCGGGTCACTGTCGCACGGGCAGAAGCAGTGGTTGGAAATCGGCATGGTCATTCTTCAGGACCCGTCTCTGCTGTTGGTGGATGAGCCGGTGGCCGGGATGACGGACAAGGAGACTGAACAAACCGGCCGGCTGCTGCAATCGTTGGCCGAAAAGCACGCCATTGTGGTGATCGAGCACGACATGGAGTTCGTCCGGCAGATCGCCCGGATCGTCACGGTGCTGCACGAGGGAACCGTCATCTGCGAAGGCACCGTCGACAAGGTCCAGTCTGACGACCGGGTGAGGGAAATTTATCTCGGCCGGCAGAAGGTCCATGGGTAGACGGGATGTTGAAAAGGACTTCCAGCTGCGTTCTCGCATCGCTCAAGGCCTCGACGTGCGGTGTCCAGTACGACTCGGCCTGTCGCTCGCTGCGGCCTTGCTTTAACTCCTTTTGAACATCCCGATAGTAGTGGTAGGTGAGAGTCGGCCATGTTGGAACTGAAGAAGATCAACGCCTACTACGGCGAAAGCCACATTCTGAGAGACGTCTCCTTCACGATCTCGGCGGGTGAAGTCGTCTGTCTGATGGGCCGCAATGGCGTCGGCAAGACGACGACGCTCAAAGTCATCACCGGGCTGTTACCTGCCCGTTCGGGCGACATGCTGTTCGACGGCAGCAACTTCACAAAGCTGAGCACCGACCGCAGGGCACGGCGTGGACTGGCCATTGTGCCCCAAGGACGCGAGATCATTCCTCATCTGACGGTCCGCGAAAATCTGCAGTTGGGATTTTGGGCGAGATCGGATTCGCCGAGCGCCGCCGTCGAGAGAGCGGCGTTCGACGAAGTCTACCAGCTGTTTCCCAAGCTCACGCAAATCCTGCATCGTCCCGGAGGCGTCCTGAGCGGCGGGGAGCAGCAGCAGTTGGCGATCGGACGGGCCTTGCTCTCGAATCCAAAACTCCTGTTGCTGGATGAGCCGACCGAAGGGATCCAACCCTCGATCGTCGATCAAATCGAAGACGTCATTATCGGCTTCAAGCGATCACGGCGGTTCGCGATTCTGCTCGTCGAACAGGGCCTCCACTTTGCCGCGCGGCTGGCCGAGAAATATGTGGTGATGGCCAAAGGGACGGTGGTGGCGGCAGGCAAGAGTGATGAGTTGAGCGCCGAAATGGTGCGGCAGCATTTGACGGTGTGAGAGGGCGGGTCCTGCCGTCGACCAGTCCGTGCTCGCACCCCGTTCGGTACTCATTGACCTCCGCGACAGCTCGCGCATACACTCCGCAACCGCCGGCGTGGAGAGCCGCATGATGCGTATTCTCGTACATCTCGCCGTTTTCTGCTTCCTCTGGCCGAGCCTGGCGATGGCCGAGGACCGGCCATCCGTCGAAAAACAGGAACTGATGGCGGAGGCCGCTGCCTTCATGCCCTGGAAGGGCGATCTCGATGGGATGATCGAGCGCCGCATCATTCGCGTGCTGGTGGCGCCATCCCGCACTTCGTACTGGCTCTTAGGTCTTCGGCAAACAGGCGCCGAATACGAGTTGTTCAAGGCCTTCGAAAACGAAATCAACGAACATTACAAAACGCAAGGTAAGCACATCCGGATTCACGTGGTCTTCATCCCGACGTCTCGGGATCAGCTCATTCCCCGGCTGTTGGAGGGGCGAGGGGACATTGCGGCCGGCATCTTGACGGTGACGCCGGAACGTCTCGAACAAGTAGATTTTGGCGCTCCGTTCTTCCGCGGCGTAAAAGAAATCGCGGTGACGGGACCGGCGTCGCCGGAGTTGGCTTCGGTCGACGACCTCTCGGGTAAGGAAGTGTTTGTCCGGAAATCGTCAAGTTATTGGGCACATCTCGAACGCCTCAACGAACGCTTCACAAACGAGAACAAGCCGCCGGTGATCCTCAAAGCCGCGCCGGAGGATCTGCAAGACGACGACCTGCTCGAGATGGTGAACGCCGGCTTGGTCGGCATCGTCGTCGTCGACCGCTATCAGGCGCTGCTGTGGGCACAGGTCTTCAAGAAGTTGAAGCCGCATAAAGGCGTGGTCGTGAACAAGGGCGGGGATATCGCCTGGATGATTCGCAAAGACAGCCCGAAATTGCGGGGCGAAATTTCCGCATTCGCCAAGACCTATGGTCAGAAATCAGATTTCGGGAAAGCCCTGATGAAGAAATACACCGGCAGTCCGCGGATCGTGAAACCAGCCACCTCGGCCGGCGAGATCAAGAAGTTCAATGCGACTGTTGCATTATTCCGAAAGTACGGCGCCCAATACGAAATGGACTATTTGTTGATGATGGCGCAGGGTTATCAGGAATCACTGCTGGATCAGAATGCTATCAGCCAGGTCGGGGCCATCGGGGTCATGCAGATCATGCCAGCCACCGGCAAAGAGATGGATACGGGTGACATCACCAAATTGGAGCCGAATATTCATGCGGGCATCAAGTACATGAACTTTATGCGCAACCAGTTTTTTGCAGATCAGCCGATGGATGCGCGCAACAAAACCCTCTTTTCGTTTGCGGCATACAATGCAGGCCCCAGCAGGGTGCTGAAGCTTCAAAAAGAGGCGGAAAAGCGCGGGCTGAATCCTTACGTGTGGTTTAACAACGTCGAGATCATCGCCGGGCAACGCATCGGGGAAGAAACAGTGACCTACATCTCCAACATCTACAAGTACTATGTCGCCTACACGCTGATCGAAGAGCAGAGAGTCCAGCAGCAGAATGAGCTCACGGGATTGTCGCAACCGGTCCCGAAGGACGATCCATCTCGATAAAAATGTGAAAGAAACCCTACTGACTACACCTTCGTGAGACCGCTGCATCGTGCTTCCCCTCCTGTCAGTTTTGACAGTTTCGAACTCCCGGAGAATCGCGTAGAGTTCCCCGCACTCACAGCGTGACCAAAATACGAACATATCATCGAGTTGGCGTCTGAAGCCGGCTCTTTACAAAAAGGAGGATCATCATGAGGAGTCCAGTTTTTCGTCGCCTGCGTCTCATCGCTACGGTCGTAGGATCGGTCATGATGTTGTCTGGATGGCTGGCCGGCCCTGCCTCGGCCGCCTCCGCCAAGGAACTTGACGCCAGTACCGACGAAGCCATCGGGAAATTTGAACAAGAGATCAAAGGCGGCAAGGCGTTCCTGGAAAGCAGCAAAGGCATGCTGGTGTTCCCAAGAGTGCTGAAGGGAGGGGCCGGCTTCGGAGGGGAATATGGAGAAGGCGCCTTCCGGATCAAGGGCAAGACGGTCGACTATTACAGCATGTTGCAGGGGTCGTTTGGCCTGCAGCTGGGAGGCGAGATCAAGACTGTCTATCTCGTGTTCTTGGACGAGGCTGCCATGAACCGGTTCCATGAGGGGGAAGGCTGGAAGGCGGGAGTGGACGGCTCCGTCTCTCTCGTGACCCTGGGAGCCGGGGGGACCATCGATACGAACAATATGAAGGATCCGATCGTCGCCTTTGTCCTCGGTCAAAAGGGGTTGATGTACAACCTCTCACTGGAAGGGACGAAATTCACCAAACAGAAGAAATAATCTGTTGCTGATGCTTGGGCGTAAGGCCTTTCCCCGCTTGCCTTACGCCCCCTGCGGTGCCCAATTTCTTGCCCTTCTTCGTCATAATAGGGTAAGACACAAGTGTGTCGTACGGCCGCTCGAGTATCTTCACCGCACTCACCTGTTCCTCGCTCTTCATTACGTGTCCCCTCGTCCCCAGTTCCTTCAATTTTGACGCATGGGCCGACGAACCGGCGGGCCCGGTTGCGCGGAAGGTTGAACACGTCGCGCTCAGGCTAAAAGAGGCAGAACAATCCGTTGAAAAGCGGGTGTTGTCTGAGGATCTCAGACTGCGTCTCTTCGGGTATCTCGAAGGGTCGTACACCCAAAACTTCAACAATCCCTCCAACCGGATCAATCAGCTCCGCATCTTCGATGTCAATTCCAACCAATTCCGGCCAAATCTGGCTCAGATCGTGTTGGAGCGCGAAGCGAAGACTGATGGAGCAGGTTGGGATCGATTCGGGTTTCACGTGAAATTCAACGCCGGACGCGATTCCGACTTCATCGGCGGCTTGAACCTGAGCCAATGGACGGATTTCCAGGAGTTCTACGTCCAGTACAGGGCGCCGGTCGCTCACGGACTCAACATCCAAGCCGGCCAGATCAACAGTGTAGTCGGCTATGAGGTCGTAGAGAGCCCGTACAATGCGAATTATTCCCGCTCATGGTTGTTCGGATTGGGCCAGCCTTTCACCACGCGCGGCTTGCGCATCTCATATGACTTTGACAAGCGTGTTTCCTGGACGGTCGGAATCATCAGCTATATCAACTCCTCTCGGGGCGATACAGAGAATGATCCACTGGTGGAATCGGCACTGACCGTGAATGTGTCCGAACAGATGAGGGTCACCGTGTATGGCCTGGCCGGGAACCGGTCAGGCCCAACTGGAACAGTAGGCGGGAACCAGGCGTTGATTGGCGGCTATTTCAGCTGGCAAATGACAGAGCAGGCGTCGGCTGTGGTCGAAGCGTATTATTCCAACCAAGCGAACAGCAGCAGGATTAGCCCCGCAGGCAATGCGCGATGGAACGGGGTCGCAGGCTATCTGATCTATGATGTGACAAAGCAATGGGGCGTCCGTGTGCGGGGAGAGTTATACGAAGACGCGGGAGGGTACACGACGTGTCAGGGCACGACAAGCTATTCACCAAGAGCCAATGTGTGTTTCGGGGCGACATCCGAAGCTCAGTCGGCACCGATCGCACAGACCTTGTGGGAAATAACCGGTACGGTACAGTTTAAGCCGTTCTCATCACTGATCACACGTCTTGAATACCGGTACGACAAATCCAACCAGAATGTCTTCCAGGTCGGTGGCCGAGCGACCAGCTACCAGCCGACGCTCTCTCTCGACGTGATCTATCTCTTTTGAAGCTGCCGATAGCGCGCAAGATTGTCTTCTGGCGTCGTCGCATCGGCCGGTGCCACGGGAACCAGCGAGCCAAAGCCGCTCTTGGCCAGCAGCATCAACCACGTGACGAAGACGAATGCGGAGGTCAGTACCGGCATGCCGGACGGCTCCAGAAACACGCCCAGCGAGGCCCACACTCTTGCGGTGACGAGCACTCCGATGACGGTGTAGACGAAGGCCGGAAGATTCAGCACATAGAACATGCCGCCGAGCGCCATCGCGGTGAGCGCGGCGTTGTAGCCGAACAGGCCGTCACGAATGGCATCGTCATGAGCGCCATAGAACACCGCGCCTGCCACCGCCAGCGTGGATCCCATGAGCGCCATGGCGGCCCCGATGCGCGTGTTGATCGCGATGCCGATGAGAATCAGAATGCCGGTCACCCAGTTGTCCTGGAAGAAAATCTCGGCGATGCCCATCGTAATCCCGTGAAACCAGGTGGTCCACGTATAGTCCGGCTTCGGGCCGGTAAAATCGGACGGCGACGTCGGTTTGAGGGCATTCGACACGTCGATTGTGGAGAACTGCAGCAACGCGCCGAGAAAGAACCACGTCGCCAGGACAAACGGCATCGTGAGACCGGGCACCTTGTGCGGGCCCAGCAGCGCGCCGAAGGCAGGCATGATTACGGTCGTGAATGCCGCACAGAGCACGATGTAGATCCAGAGATGGAGGTTGGGAACATCTCCGGTGGTGAAGTTCGAGCTGGTATAGGCGACGAGCGCGATGGCAATCAAAGCCCCGTTGAAGCCGAACAGACCGTCTTTGATCAATCCCTTGTCGGCTCTGAGGAGGAGTGCGGTCGCCGTACTGATCATGGTGCCGAAGAGACAGGCAACGCCATAGATCCATGAATTGTAAAAAATCCCTGCCAGAATCACCGCCCCGGACAGAGGGTTATTCTGAAAGACGACCTGGCCGATGCCTCTCAGGACCCAATCAAAGAACCCGAGTCGAGGATCGTCCCTGAATCTATCGTTCAATCCGAGGTGTGCCATGCAGGCCTCCTTGGAGTCGGTCATCGTGCGCAGCTTGACAGGCGGAGAAATCGTAGACTAGCATCCAAATTCCTGCAAGAGGGTGTTGCCCGCTACCTAGGGGAAAACCTCATTTCTTCACGAGCGAGGACCTATGCACCTCACACCGCGAGAACAAGAAAAACTGCTGATTTACACCGCCGGTCAGCTTGCGGCCGACCGCATGAAGCGCGGCCTCAAGCTGAATCATCCCGAAGCGGTCGCCTACCTCACAGCCGCGGTGCTCGAAGGCATCCGGGACGGCAAGACAGTGTCCGAACTCATGACGTATGGCACGACCTTGCTGTCCCACAAGGATGTGATGCCTGGTGTGCCGGAGATGGTTCATGAAATCATGGTGGAAGGGACGTTCCCAGACGGTACCAAGCTCGTGACCGTGCACAACCCGATCCGGTGACCTCACTCGGTTCTCTAAGCCTGCGTAGGGAGACGACCATGCCCAAAGCGAAAAAGCGAACTGTCACACCCGCAAAAAAGACGGGGAGCTCGCTGGCCGCGACGATTCGCGCGGAGCTGGCCAAGCCCGTCATTCCGGGGCAAATTCTCTTTGCCGCCGGCGATCTCGATGCCTTGAACCATCGCCAGACGAAAGAATTGACGGTCAAGAACAGCGCCGACCGGCCGATTCAGGTTGGATCGCACTGCCATTTCTTCGAGGTGAACCGTGGCCTCGTGTTTGATCGCGAACAGGCGTTCGGCTTCCGGCTCTGCATCCCCGCCGGTACGGCGGCGCGCTTTGAGCCGGGCGAGGAGAAACGGGTGACCTTGGTCGCGTTGGCCGGAAACCGGGTGGTGCATGGGATTAACGGCTTGACCAACGGCGCGCTGGACGATCCGGAGATCAAGGCCAAGGCGCTCGCACGAGCGGCCGAACAGGGGTTCAGCCGGAAAGGAACCAGCCGATGAAGATCCCCCGCAAACAGTATGCGGACCTCTTCGGGCCGACGACCGGTGACCGGATTCGCCTCGCAGATACCGACCTGCTGATTGAAATCGAAAAAGATCTGACGTCCTACGGCGACGAGGCTGTGTTCGGCGGAGGCAAAGTGCTGAGGGACGGCATGGGGCAGTCCTCCCGCGAGACCAATGCGGGCGGCGCCCTCGACACGGTCATCACCAACGCGCTGATCCTGGATTATTGGGGGATCATCAAAGCCGACATCGGCATCAAAGACGGGCGCATCGTCGGCATCGGCAAGGCCGGCAACCCCGACACGATGCCCAACGTCTCGCCGGGCATGGCGTGCGGCGCCGGGACTGAGGCCATTTCGGCTGAAGGGTGCATCGTCACGGCCGGTGCCTTGGAGACGCACGTGCACTTCATCTGTCCCCAGCAATGCTGGGAAGCGCTTTCGGCCGGTATCACGACCATGATTGGGGGCGGCACCGGACCGGCCACCGGCACGAATGCCGTCACCTCGACGCCCGGACCATGGAACATTCACCGGATGCTGGAAGCCGCCGAGGGGATTCCCATCAATCTGGGCTTTACGGGGAAGGGCAATTGTTCGTTGCCCGAGGCCTTGAACGAGCAGGTCGAAGCCGGGGCGATCGGATTGAAGGTGCACGAAGACTGGGGGTCGACACCGGCGGCGATCGATTGCGCGCTGGGAGTCGCCGATCGCTATGACGTCCAGGTCGCCCTGCATACGGATACGCTGAATGAAGCCGGATTCGTCGAGGATACGATCAAAGCCTTCAAGGGACGCACGATCCACTCCTATCACACGGAAGGCGCCGGCGGCGGGCATGCGCCGGACGTCATTAAGTTATGCGGCGAGCCAAACGTGCTCCCATCCTCAACCAACCCGACGATGCCGTTTACGGTGAATACGCTCGACGAGCATTTGGATATGCTCATCGTCTGCCACCATCTCAATAAGCGGGTGCCTGAAGACGTGGCGTTTGCCGAATCCCGCATCCGCCGGGAAACGATCGCCGCCGAAGATGTACTGCATGACATGGGGGCGATCAGCATGATGTCGTCGGATACCCAGGCGATGGGGCGGATCGGCGAGTTGATCATCCGGACCTGGCAGACCGCGCATAAAATGAAGGTGCAACGCGGGCATCTCACGGAGCGCGGGATTCAGGCGGGCAAGGGGCACAACGACAACTTCCGCGCGAAGCGCTATGTCGCGAAGTACACGATCAACCCGGCGCTCGCTCATGGCGTCGCGCATGAGGTGGGCTCAGTGGAGGTCGGCAAAGTCGCGGACCTCGTCATTTGGAAGCCGGCCTTTTTTGGTATCAAACCGGAGATGGTCTTGAAAAGCGGATTCATCGCGCAGGCGCAGATGGGCGATCCCAATGCCTCGATCCCGACCCCGGAACCGATCATTAGCCGGCCGATGTTTGGCGCATTCGGCCGTGCGGTAGCCAGTACGAGCCTGACATTTGTGTCGAAAGCCGCCCTGGACCGGGAAGTGCCCAAGAAACTCGGACTCGAACGGCGTATCGTGGCGGTCGGCAATTGCCGCAACGTCAAGAAGCGAGACCTCAAGCTGAACGAAGCTTTACCCAAGATTGAAGTCGACCCGGAAACGTACGTGGTCACCGCAGATGGTGTGACGCTGACCTGTGAGCCGATTGTCGTGCAGCCCATGGCGCAGAGATACTTTCTGTTCTAAAAACATGAGGGAACGATACGAACTCGTCGGGTTCCTCATGCTGGTTGGCATTGCGGCCGTTTATTTATGGAAAAGTGTCGTCCGGCAGAAGTTGCAGCTACAGACAATTTCCAGAGTGATAGAGCCGTTAGGCTTTACCTGCATATTTGATGGCTTGGAGACCCTCCCGGCAGCCTTGAAGGCGCATCCGTTCATACCGCAGTTAGATGTATTTGGAGTGCTTGCCGTATGGAAAGGTCGCATCAATGGGTTGGAGACTTACTTAATTTGGAAGGGAACACGGAACATCGACGCCTACGAATCGCCCGCTTTAGGAGATAGCTATATGGGAATGATTGTTGGCTGTATTCGCGCCCATCCTCCCTATCTCCCCGAGTGTAAGTTGGTTCCGGAGTTCTCTTTTTTCGGCCACGTCAAGCGGGAAAGAGCGTTTAACGACAGTTATTGGTTTGAACCTCCAGATGACGTGATTCGCGAAGTTTTCAGCCGCGCAGAGGTGAACAGTCTCTTCGAGAAAGAAAAGGGCTGGTACTTTCACAACTCAAGAGAATGGGCGGTCGTATACAGATATAGTGAGAAGGATGTGGACTCTCAACTGATTCGAGAATTTATTGAAGGTGCGTTCCAGGTCTTCCGTGTTCTCGATGACAACTGGAAGCTGATGACTGCCGCTTCCCAAAGACAATAACTGGTTCTCAATATGGACACTCTTTCTTTGCTGAAGGGTCTTCGTTTCATTGACAGCTTTTTCCCGTCCGGCAGCTTCGCGTTTTCATCCGGCCTGGAAGCGGCGGTCAAGGATGGCGCGATCCGCGACGGGAAGGAGTTCGGGGTGTACGTCGAGGATCTGCTGGTGCACGGCATTGGAAGGCGTGAGGCGGTGGCCGTGGCGGTCGCGCACCGGGCCGGTACATCCGGCAGATTGGCTCCGGCGCTTGCGGTCGATCAGGCACTGGAAGCGCTGAAGCTGGGCCGGGACTCACGGCTGGCCAGCCGGCAGATGGGACGGCAGGTGATGAAGGTGGCGGTCGGCCAACTTCATGACCATCGACCCTTGCGTGATTTGTGGAGCGCGGTGGAGGGAGGGCGAACCCCCGGTCATGCCGCGGTAGCTGTAGGCCTCACTTTGGCGGCGTGCGGGTGGTCGAGACAGGACACGGTCGCGGCATTTTTGTATCAGACGGCTCAGGGAATGGTCTCCGCGGCCATGAAGCTGCTTCCGGTGGGTCAACAGCAAGGCCAGCAACTCTTGGCGGAATGGGGGCCGCTCATTGCGGAAGTGAGCCATCGCGTCACCCCGCACGACAGCTTGGGTTCGTGGGCTCCGATCCAGGACATTTATGCGATGCGGCACGCGCGATTGGAGTCGCGGCTGTTCAGGTCGTGACATTCGAATGCCAACGCCATGAGGGATTATGCATCAAGCCGATGAACATCATTGCGGAAGCGGCCGCACGACGAGAGCCCGCGCTCAACATGTCCCGGTGATCGGCATCGGCGGACCGGTCGGCTCCGGCAAGACGGCGTTGGTCGAAGCGCTTTGCCGGAGCCTGAGGGACCGCTACAGCCTGGCCGTCGTCACCAACGACATCTTCACCAAGGAAGACGCGGAGTTTTTGACCAGGCGAGGCGCATTGCCGCAGGACCGCATTCTCGGCGTCGAAACCGGCGGATGTCCCCATACGGCCATACGGGAGGATGCCTCTCACAATCAGGAAGCGCTCGATGACCTGCTGCGGAGACACCCCGACGTGGAACTGATGTTCGTCGAAAGCGGCGGGGACAATCTCGCCGCGACGTTCAGCCCGGAGCTGGTCGATTACACCATTTATGTGATCGATGTCGCGGAGGGCGATAAGATTCCTCGCAAAGGCGGACCGGGCATTACGCGTTCGGATCTGCTCGTGATCAACAAAATCGATCTGGCGCCCTACGTCGGCGCCGATCTCTCCGTCATGGACCGCGACAGCCGCCGCATGCGGGGCGATCGGCCGTTTGTGTTTACGAATCTCATGTCGGGCGAAGGGTTGGACCGCGTGGTGCAATGGATTGAGCCCCACATCCATCAACATGCGCAACACCGGTAGCCGTATGGTCGCACCCCGCGCGTCTGCTCTTCCGGCGCGCCGCAGCGATCGAACGGCGACGGTTGGCCGTGTCGGAAAACTTACCCTGGACTATGTGCGTCAGGGCGACCGCACCGTCTTTCACCGCACACAGTGCCAAACGCCCTGGCATCTTTTCCCGCCGATGTATCTCGATGATTCCGGCAGTGCGTACACGCTGTTGGTGAATCCCTCCGGCGGTCTGGTCGGGGGTGACCATCTCTCGATCGATCTCTCGGTCGGACCACGGGCCCACGTGCTGATTTCCACGCCCTCGGCGAACCGCGTCTATCGATCGCTGTCCCAAGAGGCGGTGCAGGACGTCACCATCACGGTGGGGAAGGCAGGGATTCTAGAATGGTTGCCGGAGCACACGATTCCGTTCGCGGGTTCCCGATTCCGGCAAAACATCAATGTGTGCTTGGACACCGGCGCCACGTTAATCTTGTGGGATGCGATCGCCTCGGGACGCATTGCTCACGGGGAGCGGTGGGGCTTCACCTCGTTCCATAATCACATTCAGCTGACGATGTCCTCGGGGGCCGCCGTCCGAGAACAGTACGCCCTCGCACCGGCCGATACCAAAGATGGAGTGGGCCTGGTGGATGCATGGGATTATGTCGGGTCGCTCTTCATCGTCGGCGATGCCGTCTCTGCGGCTCGTTGGACTTCCCTGGAGGGCGTTCTGGCGGAGATTCTTGAAAGCCAGCCAGATCGGGCTGTGCTTGGAGGCGTGTCTCAACCGTCGGTTCCCGGTGTGGTCGTCAAACTTGTCGCCCGGTCCGCGCCGGTGATGACTCAGGTGGTGATGGAGTTGTGGGCTGCTGTTCGCCAGGTGCTCTGGGAGATGCCGGCGGCGAATCTGAGGAAGTACTGATCGACGGCTCTAGAAATGGGTGGTCCGAGAGGGTGAATGTTTGACACCCCACCGAGGCGGGTGCTATCCTCCGCCGCACGTTCGGAGACAACGGAGTCTCCAGATCACACGCGAAACATTTTACGGACAATGACGTCCTCGACTCTTTCCAGAGTCTGAGGGCGTTTTTTTTTACCTATGCGCACCTTTCGCATCGCCATGGTCCAAATGAATCCCACGGTCGGGGACTTGGATGGCAACGTGCGTCGGATCATCGGCTGGCTCCGTGACGCGACGAAGGCCAAGCCGGATCTCGTGGCGTTTCCTGAACTGGCGATTACAGGGTATCCCCCTGAAGATCTGCTGTTGAAGCCTCAGTTTGTCGCGGATAACCGCCGGGCGTTGAACGAAGTCATCCGTGCCTGCCGCAGTACCGTCGCCGTGGTGGGCTATGTCGGACAGGGCTCTCCCACCACTCTGCGTCGGGGAGCTGCGTCGGTTTTTCCCGCCGGCCGACACGAGTTGTACAACGCCGCCGCCGTCATGGCGGACCGTCGACTGGTGACGACCTATGCGAAATGGTACCTGCCGAACTATGGCGTGTTCGATGAGAACCGGTACTTCAATCCGGGCCGTCGTCTGCCGCTGGTCACGGTCAAGGGCACTGTCGTCGGCGTCAATATTTGCGAGGACATCTGGTTGCCTGAGGGGCCCACGCGAGGGCAGGCGAATGCCGGCGCCGAGGTGATCGTCAACATCAACGCCTCGCCGTTTCATGTCGGCAAGAGCCGGTCGCGGGAGCAAATGCTGGCCACGCGCGCGCGGGACAATCGGGTGATTGTGACCTATACAAATACGGTCGGCGGCCAGGATGAATTGATCTTCGACGGCAACAGCGTCGTGATGGACCATACCGGTGAAGTCGTTGCGCGCGCCAAGGGATTCGTGGAGGACCTGCTGGTGGTGGACCTCAATGTCGAAGCGGTTGCCAGAGCCCGAACGCCAGCAGGACGAAAGCCGGCTCTCAGCCGGAAGGCCGGGCTGCCGATCGACCGGCTGGTGCTGAAGGGCAGGCCGGTAGCGAGGCGAATCCGCGCGGTTCCGTCGATGGAAATGTTGGCCGATCCGCTGGACGAAGTGTATCAGGCGCTGACCCTTGGCGTGCACGATTACGTGACCAAGAACGGGTTCAAACAGGTGGTGATCGGCCTGAGCGGCGGCATCGATTCCGCATTGACCGCGGTGATTGCCGTCGACGCTCTGGGCGCAGACAACGTGATGGGCGTCTTCATGCCATCGCCATATACGTCCCGTGAGAGCCGAGAAGACACGCACGAATTGGCCCGCCGCTTGGGGATCACTCTGAAGACGCTTCCGATCACGCCGCCGTTCAAGTCGTACCTCCAGGGGCTCAAACTGGCGTTTGCCGGCACCAACGTAGATACGACGGAAGAAAATCTTCAAGCGAGGATCCGCGGCAACTTCTTGATGGCGTTGTCGAACAAATTCGGCCATCTCGTGCTGACGACCGGCAACAAGAGCGAAATGAGCGTGGGCTATGCCACCCTCTACGGCGACATGGCAGGTGGCTTCGCGGTGATCAAGGATGTGCCCAAGACGATGGTGTATGAATTGTCGGAACGCCGCAATCGCGCGGCAAGTGCCGTCATTCCGAAACGCATTCTCGATCGGGCGCCGACCGCCGAATTGCGCCCGGATCAAAAGGACGAGGACAGCCTTCCCCCTTATCCGGTCCTCGATCCGATCCTGAAAGCCTATGTCGAGGACGATCGATCGGTGGAGGAGATGGTGGGGATGGGCTTCGATCGAAAGACCGTGCTGCGCGTGGTCGGTCTCGTGGATCGCAGTGAATACAAACGTCGTCAGGCGCCGGTCGGCATCAAGATCACGCATCGCGGTCTGGGCAAGGACCGACGGATGCCGATCACGAATAGCTATCGCGGCCTGTAGCGGGCTCCGGAGAACGTCGGTCAGGATGCTCAAAAAGGTAAAAGGCTGTTGACGGATTTATTCCAGCGTCCTGCTATGAGAGGAGGCAGCATGAGCGAGTGGGCTCGAGTAGGGATGATCGTGGGCTGGTGGGCGGTCTGCGCGTCGCCCGTGTGGGCCGGCCAGGCGGAGTCGGGGATCGACAACGGCGATGTCGCCTGGATGTTGACGGCCTCGGCGCTGGTCGTGGGGATGATTGTCCCGGGATTGGCCTTCTATTACGGCGGCCTGGTCCGCAGCAAGAACGTCATCAGCACGATGGTACAGGCCTTCGCGATTCTTTGTGTCGTGAGCCTTGTGTGGCTCCTCTGCGGCTTCACGCTGTCGTTCGGCCCTGATCGGGGGGGCGTCATCGGCGGATTGGACTGGGCGCTTCTCATCGGCGTCGGCCCGGCTCCGCATGCCGTGTACGCGCCGGCGTTCCCGCTCGAGGCCTTCATGCTGTTCCAGCTCATGTTCGCGGCCTTCACCCCTGCCTTGATCGCTGGGGCGTTCGCCGAGCGCATCAAGTTCGGTGCGATGCTGCTGTTCGCCGGGCTGTGGTCCGTGTTTGTCTACACGCCCATTGCCCATTGGATGTGGGGGAACGGGTGGTTGGCGAAAATGGGTGCGATGGATTTTGCGGGTGGCGCGGTCGTCCATATCAGTGCAGGGTTCAGCGCAATGGCCTGCGCGATCGCGGTGGGAAAGCGCCGCGGGTGGCGCACGGATTACATGGCTCCGCACAATCTGCCGTTCATCTTGTTGGGCGCGGGCCTGCTGTGGCTGGGATGGTTCGGATTCAACGGCGGGAGCGCGCGGGGGGCGAACGCCGTTGCCGTCAGCGCGGTGACCGTCACCCATCTCACCGCGGTGTCTGCGGCGCTTGCCTGGATGGTGGCCGAGTGGAAGCATCGGGGAAAGCCGACGGTGCTCGGCATTGCGAGCGGTGCGGTTGCCGGCCTGGCGACGTCGACGGCCGGAGCTGGCTTTCTCAGCCCATTGGCTGCGGTGTTGATGGGGGTCGCCGCCGGGATTTGCTCATATATGGCAATTGTTTGGAAGGGGAAGATCGGCTATGATGACACGCTCGACGTCATGGGAACGCACGGCGTCGGCGGCATGTTGGGCATGCTGGGAGTCGGAGTGTTTGCGGCGAACGGGCACCTGGCGATGCAACTCTTCGCCGTGGTGGCCACCGCCGCATTTTCTTTCCTCGGCAGCTACGCGATTTTGAAGCTGATTGATGGAGCGATGGGGTTGCGCGTCAGCCAGGAAGAAGAGGCGACGGGTCTTGACCTCACGCAGCACAACGAGCGCGCCTATTCGTGATGCTGAAAATGTCATCCAACTGCTTCGGTCTTGCCGGGGTGGCGCGAAGCGCCGGGGGGGGTCGGGTGATACTGACTAACATTTTGAGCCTCACGGCAAATCCTCCTAGGGGGCACCAATGAAGCTTGTCGAAGCGATCATCAAGCCGTTCAAACTCGATGAGGTCAAAGACGCGCTCTTGGAAATTGGCGTGCAGGGCATGACAGTCACCGAGGTCAAAGGATTCGGCCGTCAGAAAGGCCACAAGGAAACCTACCGTGGACAGGAATATACGATTGAGTTCGTCCCGAAGGTCAAAATTGAGGTGGCCGTGCAGGACGGACAGGTGTCGCGCGTGCTGGAAACGATCTCCCGGGCCGCCAAGACGGGCAGCATCGGCGACGGCAAGATTTTCGTGCGCGATTTGAGCGCGGCGGTCCGGATCCGCACCGGGGAAACCGGGGAGACCGCCCTGTAGTACCGACCATGGAACTCGAAACATTCTCGTCCCCCCCTCCACAGTCGACCAGTGTCATTCAGGTGCTCGATGAGCACCGTGCCCATGTGGCTCGACGTGTGATGGCTGGGGCGACCGGGGCGGAGACGCTCGCGGCGATGACCGAATTCGTCGACGGATTGATCATCGGTCGCTACCGCGAAGCCCTGAGGCAGGGCGGGGACGACCTGACGACGCTCGGGATGCAGCAGTGTTGTCTGATGGCTTTGGGAGGATACGGGCGGCGTGAGCTGGCGCCTCATTCCGATATCGATCTGATGTTTTTGTATGAGACCGGTTCCGGCAAGGCCGTCGAATCGCTCGTCCGCGCGGTGCTTCATCCGCTGTGGGACTGCGGATTCCAGGTCGGACACAGCCTCCGTACCATCGCCGACAGCATTGAGCTGGCGGAAACCGATGCGACCGTGAAGACCTCCATGATGGAGGCACGCTTCCTCGCGGGAAGCGCCGACCTGTTTCAGGAGTTTCATCGGAAGTACTTGCGCAAGGTCGTGTCCAAAAACAGCGACGTGTATCTCGATCAAAAGCTCGAGGAGCGGCGCAGGGAATATCAGAAGTTCGGTGAAACGGTGTATTTGCTCGAGCCCAACGTCAAAAAGAGCAAAGGCGGGCTGCGCGATCTCCACCTGCTGCAATGGGCGGGCATGGCCCGTTTCCAAGCGCCAACCATCCGGGAGCTTTCTGACCGCGGCATCCTGTCACGGGCGGATCTGCTGGCGTTGACGGAGGCGCGGGAGTTTCTGTGGCGCGTACGGGCGCTGCTCCACGTCCACGCAGAGGCTCCTCAAGAAATTCTTACCTTCGACGAGCAGGTCTGGCTCGCACAGCACTTCGGCTATCAGGATCAACCACATTTGCTCGCGGTCGAGCAGTTCATGCAACAGTACTACCAACACACGATGGGATTGCATGAGCGGTGCATGCGGTTTGTGGAACGTTGCCGCAGTGTGCCGTTCTGGCAGCGCCTGTCCCGATTTTTTCCGGCTCCGCGGGTCGACGAATATTTCGTCGTGCGGGGAAGTCTGCTCTCCGTGGCCGAGGAACACCGCACTAAAGTGTTGGATAGTCCGGCGCTCCTGCTGCGGCTGTTCGATCTGGCACGCGCCAAAAATCTCACGATCGTTCCGCCCTTGATCGAGGACATTCACCGCCATGTCGATCAGATGCCGGCGGAAACCTACCGCACGCCGGAAGTCAGCAGCGGTTTTCTGAGAATCCTTGCCGGCCCGCGCACCACGGCCACGCTCGAGGCTATGCACCGGGCCCATTTGCTGGAAAAGCTGGTGCCCGCGATGGGGACGGTTCGAGGGCTCATGCAGTTCAATCAGTACCATAAGTATACCGTGGACGAGCACAGCCTCTTGGCCGTCGGACGGGCCGAAGCCCTCAGCAAGGACGCCGGCGTGCTCGGCGAGGTCTACCGCGGAATCAAACGCAAAGACATCCTGCACCTTGCCGTCCTGATGCACGACCTCGGCAAAGGCCATGAGGAGGACCACAGCGACGTCGGCAAGCGGTTGTCGGAGGAGGTGGCCCTCCGGCTGGGATTCGACGAGCAGGAGACGAGAACGCTCAGCTTTCTCGTGCATAAACACCTGCTCATGGCCCATACGGCCTTTCGTCGCGATCCAAACGATGAGAAGGTCGTCCTGCCCTTCGCCCGCGAGGTCGGCACGCCGGAAGTGCTGAAGAAGCTGTTGGCGTTGACGGCCGCCGACATCGCTGCCGTTGGACCGGGCGTCCTGACGAAATGGAAAGAGTCGCTGTTGATCGAGCTGTATACGAGGACCATGCCGGAGGTGTCAGGCGACCGTGACGAACAAGGAGCGCCTGAACGGTGGTCGAAGGTGGTGGAAGACGTCTGCCAACATTTCTGTCAGCTCGGCCTGGCCGAGAACGACCGCGCATGGGTCGAGGGGCAATTGAAGCAATTTCCCGAGCGGTATGTGTACGGGACGAGTTCCGCCCGTATCGCGGCTCATCTCGCCGCCGTGCGGAGACTTCACCGCGGCGACGTGGTCATCGACACGGACTTCAACCGCGAATTGGCGGTTTGTGAATATTCGGTCATCACGCACGATGATCTGACGCCCGGAATCTTCTCGAAAATCGCCGGGGTCATGGCGGGGAGCGGCGTGCAGATCCTCGATGCGCAAATTCTCACGAGGGCCGACGGGATCGTCGTGGATACGTTTCAGGTGACCGATCCGGACTACCAGGGTGAACCGCCGGCCGAGCGGCGTCAGACCGTCGGCGACCGCATCGCGGCCGTGCTCAAGGGATGGGAGCATGTCGACGACGTGCTCCGGCGCGGCGCTCGCTTGAAGCTCACTAGGCCGTTGCCCAAGGCGCCCGATGCGACCGAAGTGCGGATCGATAATGAAACGTCCGACAGCTGTACCATCATTGATGTGTTCGCCGACGACCGCCAGGGATTGCTCCATGTCATCACGAACGCGATTTTTCAACTCGGGTTGTCGATCCACGCCGCCCGGATCTCGACCCGCCTGGACCAGGTGGCTGACGTCTTCTACGTAACGGATCCGGCCGGGGCGAAGGTGCGCGATCATGTGCAGCTGGAACGGGTGCGAACAGTCATCGAGCAGGCAATCGAAAAATTTCTCGAAGTCAAAGCGGCGTAACGCCGGAGGCTGTGGGCTCTCAGAATGTCTGAAAGGAGGAGGGGATGAACGTTCGTGAAGCGTTAGAATTTGCAAAGAAGAACAGGGTGCAGGTCGTGGACCTGAAGTTCGTCGATCTGATCGGGACGTGGCAGCATTTCACGATTCCGGC
>Ga0070690_100000298_pt1 | contig 25583 bp, 24 predicted proteins | sample KBSS33HmetaG_FD_64671 | JGI IMG/M metagenome (GOLD analysis project Ga0070690, IMG submission 64671) | Switchgrass rhizosphere microbial communities from Kellogg Biological Station, Michigan, USA - KBS S3-3H metaG | ecosystem: Host-associated > Plants > Roots > Rhizosphere ... | reverse complement strand
ACCGCGATGTCGGCGTTCAGCGCGTTGAGATGCTCGTGCGCTTCGGTCAGTCGCTCAGGATACGTCGTGTACAAGGTCCACGTGATCGTGCCTTTCAGGCGCTTCACTCGCTGCTTGAGCTGATCGACGTTCGCGCCGTGGGCGTGTTCGAGCGCCTGTTCGACCGCGTGGATCCTGTCCAGCGCGATGCGCTCATCCGTATTCGCCAGCAGATCGGGACGCGGCTCGACCAGCAACTGATGCAGCCGCTGCTGCAGATGATTGCGCTGCTCCATGCGCAGGCGAATCTGCGCATCCAGCTCGCGGAACTGCGAGTCGATGCCCGGCAGCAGCGGCTCGTAGTTCTGCCTGCGCAGGCGGATCATGTCCTCGTACGCGTCGAGGCTCTTCTGCCAGCCCGCCATCTTCTTGCGCAGCTCTTCGAGATCCAGGTAGTTCTGCAGCGCCGTCTGGAAATCGTTCGAGGCCATCAGCTGCATCAGGTAGAAGGTTTCGGGCGAGTCCGGCAGCGTGCGCAGCCGGATGACCCAGCCCTTGTCCTGCTGCAGTTCCTCGCGCACCAGCGCCTTCAGGAAGCGCCCGTCGGCGATGCTCTTGATCGACGCATCGACCTTGTTCAGCTCTTCGCCGAACGACTTCAGCGCGTCGCCGTACAGCACCGCCGCGCGGCCGTGCACGTTCAACTTGCTGTATGCGTACGGCAATGCAAGCAACGCTTCCTGCACAGCCGCGTCCGTGACTTCACGCTTGGCGAGAATGCTCCACGGCACCACGGCGCGTTCGAAGTTCTGCGACGAGACGTCCGCCCAGCCCGAGCTCAGCAGCGCCTGGTTCGAGAACGGCCCATCGAGGCGCACGCGATCGAAGTACTGCTGCGCGTGCGGGAAGTCGGTGGCCTCGAGCATCAGCTTGCCGAGCAGCATGTTCGACTTGTCGCGGATCGCGAGCGGACCGGCATCGCTCACCTTCAACTGACCGGCGCGGTCGAGCTGCGAGATCGCATCCTGCTCGCGCCCTTCCTGCAGCATCGCGATGCCGAGGTTGTAGGCCGCAAATCCGGTGAGGGATTGCGCGCTCTGCAGGCGCTTCAGCACGGCCGCCGCGTCGCCGGGACGGCCGAGCGCCAGATAAACGTTGGCGCGCAGGAATTCGACGTCGTCGCGAATTGCGACCGGCACCTTGCCGGTGATGCGATCGAGCGCGACCAGCGCGTCGGCCGCCTGATCCTTCTGGAAGTGAATGCGCGCGAGGCGATACGCCGCTTCGTTGCGCACGTTCTCGTCGACCGCACCTTCGAGCACGGCTTTGATCGCGTGCCCGGCGCGATGATGCATGCGGTAGTACAGCTCGAAGTCGCCGACCGAGAATTCGGCCTCGCCGATGTGATAGTGCAGCGAGTCGCGCTGCGGCTCATCGACGCCCTTGTGCAGAGCCAGCTCCGCATCGAGCCGCTCGAGCGCCTCGAAGTAGTGCCCCTGATTCGCGTAGTACACCGCTTCGCCGAAATACAGATCGCGCAGGTCCTTGCTGGCGCAAGCACCCGTGGCGAGCGCACTCGCCAAACCGAGCCCGACGATGAGAGTCGCGCGCGGCATGGGCGATTACCAGTCTCCCAGCTGCAGCTGCGACGAGCCGAGCGTCACGCCGATCAGCTTCGGCTCGATGCCCTTGGTGAACGCGAAATGCTCGGTGCGCGCGTAGTCCTTGCCGGTGTCGAGCTTGCCGGCGATCGAGACTTCGATCTGGTGCTCGCCGGTCGTGACGTTGCCGGTGTAGATGCGCTGCACGCCGCCCTTCTGCAGGGCTTCCAGCTCCTTGAAGCTGTAGATGCTGTGCGCGACGGGCTGGCCGTCGATCTGGATCTGCACGGCGTCGAGACGCAGCGTGTCACGCTCGGCGAGTGCGATGAACACCGCGAGATGCGTATTCGAGGGATAGAGCAGCCGCTCTTCGAGGCGCGCGAGCTCGGCGGCGATGCTGAGGACGTCGGACTTGACCTCCTGCACCTGCTCGTCGAGACCTTTCATCTGCTCGCGGTAACTGGCATCGGCGACCGAGCTGGCGCTGGCGAGCACGCCGAGCGCAGCAATCGTCGCGATCCAGAACTTTCTCAGTGTGCGCATACCCACCTCTGCACAAAGCCGGTTCTGTGAATCGTCGGCGTGCTCTTGCTGAAGCACGTCGAAGAAAAAATCTGATCAGCAGCCTGCTACGGCTGGAACAGACAGTCGGCGGCGAGGTTGGGGGTCGCACGCCGCGAAAAATCGCGGGGCGACTGCGATGACAGTATCAGTTCGATGCATGGCGGCTACCTCGTCTGCACACTGCCTGGGCCAGTGATCACGTGCTCGGACAAGGCAACCCAACGGGAGGGTTGTGATTCGGGCGGTCCCGCTATCGTGGAGCTTGCGCTCGTTAGACCGGAGACTTTGCGTCACCACCTTTCGGTGGGTTTGCCTTTGTCAGAATCGTGCGGGCTGAACCCTAGCACGAGTGCGTCACACCAAACGTGTGACGCGGTTCACAGTTCGTCGTCGAATGAAGACGTGGGAAAGCGGAGACAGATATTGGGTTAAATCGCAAACGATGTTGAGTTAAATCGCAGCGCCTGCGTTGCAGACTCAACAGACATTCTGTCGCATCAGAGATCGCAAAATTCTGTCGGGATTTCGTTGCCTGTGAGGGTGACGAACGGAATCTGCTTCGCCACGAATCGCGCGCGCGATTGCGGATCGGCGATCGCCGCCGCGAGTGCGGTGCTGAGCTCGTACGCGTTCGTGTCATAACCGAGCTGTTGCAGAGTGCTGCAGAACGCGTCGACGTGCGCGCCGCCCGCTTGATACACGAGTGGTGCGAAGTCGGGATCGATGTCGATGTTGTCCGGTTGCTCGTAAGAAGCGCGGCAGCCAGTCACGTCGGTTGCGTGATAGTTGCGGCAGGTCTGCGGACGCGCTTCGTAGATCGTGCAGCGTCCCGCGGCGAGGAAAGGACACTTCACATTACGTCGCATGCGTTCCGGTTCGCTCAGACCCTGCAGCAGCGTGCTGTTCGCTTCGATCTCGCCGCGCACGCGGGCCTGCTCTGCCGCGCTCAGCTCGCGCTCCATGAAACCGAGGATGCTGAAGACCTCGACGGCCCGAACGTCGACCGTGAAATAGCAGCACCAATAGCAGCCGTTCTTGCAGGCGAGCGTGTGAGCATCCGCCGCCGTGTTTACACGCTCGTCGTGTCGACTGCGCGATCTTTCATAAGCGGCAATCGGGCCCAGCTGCCCGATCTCGGCTGCGGCTTGCGCGGTTTCCGCGGCGATGATTCCGCGCACCAGGCCTTCGTCGATCTCGATTTCCACCGTCAGGCTCCGCGACCACCTTTACACGAGGCAGCCGCTCAAAGGGTTCCCATGCTGCGTGCGCGGCGTCGCATCTTGAAATTATTCAGCTTTCCCCGGGATTTTAGCCTTGACGAGCGCATTGCGACGACCGAAACATCGCAGGTGTCGCAAGGTGGGAACACATTATATGAATGCGCATTCGGTGGTTGATCGTCGCCTCGATGTGGACTCCACGCAGACGATGCGTGCGCTTTCCGAGGCTGAGCTCTACGACTCCAAGCAACCGCGCTGGTTCGCCATTCAACTGGTGGTCTCGGATCGGCCAATCAATCTGGACATGATGCCGCGCCTCGAAGCCTTCTCGGCGCACCAACTCTATTCCCTCGTGGCCAAGCACGAGAAAGGGACCTGGCACGCGCTGCGGCTGGGATTCTTCGCCGACGAGCGGTCCGCGGAGAAAACCTGCGAGCATCTGCGAACGTTCTTCTCGGCGCCGACCACCGTGCGCGTGAGCACCGCGGAGCAGACCCGGTTCGCACCGTCGGCCGCTACCCTCGCAAAGGCGGTGCAGAAGCCCGCCTCTGTTCCCGCAGCGGTGCCAGCGGCGCCGGCTGCGAAGGTCGCTGCGGCTCCGGCCGAGGAGATTGGCTGGCAAACACAGACCCGGAAGAACAAGACGCTCGCCCAGGAACTGCTCGAGGAAGCCCGCGAGATGCAGCTCGCCCGCAGCGGCAGGAAGCAAGCGTCGAAGCAGCGCGACTCGTGGGTCACGCGACTCTTCGGCCGACCGAGCGAGAAGGCGCCGCAGAAGAAGACGCGGCGCGCCTGATCGTCACTTCTTATAAAGGCGTCGCTCCTGATAAAGGCGTCGCTCCTGCCCTGCTCGCCTGCCTGCGGAAACTCTGCGCGCGATTCGCGTAACATGTCGCGCCAAAGCTTGCGCAACGGGAGGCTGCCTTGGAAGGTCCCGAAGTACATCACTCGCACGGCCGTCACGGCGGTGGACTGCCGCAGTGGCTGGAGCTGACGATCGCCGGCACGGCGCTCGTCACGTCCATCTGCTCGATCGTCATCGCGATTCATCACGGCCATACGATGGAAAAGCTGGTCGAGGCGAACTCGATTCCGTATTTGGTCGGCGGCTTCAGCACTGCTACGACCACAGGCGACCAGGTGCTGTCACTCGACTTTCTGAATCGCGGTGTCGGACCGGCTCACGAGCGCAGCCTGCGCGTGAAGGTCGATGGTCAGTACGTCACGTCCATGGACGAACTGATCGTCAAGTCGCTCCCGCCCGAGCACGCGACTGAGGTCCGCAAGGCGCGCAAAGACGGCATCCTGCAGATCCTCAAGAACAACGTGCACACGAGATTCGTGCCCGGCAGCGGCGAGCAGCTGGTGTTTCGCATCCCCAGGACTGCCGAGAACGCGCAGTACTGGGACATACTGGAGAAAGGCGCGGACAAATGGGACATCGAGTATTGCTACTGCTCGGTGTTCGACGATTGCTGGGAAGTGCGCGGCGTGTGGAGCGAGCCGACGCGCATCGACGAGTGCACGCGCGACGAGCCTCACGAGTTCACACCGAACTGATCGAGCCACCTGGCGATCGGCGCCAGACCCTTGGGTCGGATCCGGTAGACGCGCCGACGCGCTTCTGACGCCGCGCTGACCAGCCCCGCAGATTCCAGCAGCTTCAGATGCTGCACGATCGCCGTGCGCGAAACCGGCAGATGCTTCGCCAGCTCGCCGGCCGTGCCCGGAGCGCGGGATATACGCTGAAAGATAATCACGCGGATAGGATGCCCGAACAGCGCGAACAGGCGCAGCACCTGGCGCAGCTGCGCGGCGTTGGCGTGAGATTTGGCCATGCGCGAAGTGTCAGGCGCGGCTAACACTTTTGACAAGCGCTTGCGGCCCTTGCTCTACTCGAAACAGGCCAGCAAACGGAGCGGACGATGATCAACGGTGGGCACGTCATCATCTATTCGAAGGACGCCGAGGCTGACAAGGCGTTCATCAAGAACGTCCTGAAATTTCCGTACGTGGACGTCAACCAGGGCTGGCTGATCTTCAAGCTGCCGCCCGCCGAGATCGCCGTGCACCCGTCCGACGAGAACGATCTGCACGAGTTCTATCTGATGACCGACGACCTGGAGCTCGAGATCAGGAACCTGAAAAAAGCAGGCGTGAGCTGCGACGACGTTACCCAGCAAGGCTGGGGGCGGTTGACGCGCATCAAGCTGCCCGGCGGGGGAACGCTTGGGCTCTATCAGCCGCGACACCAGCGGCCGCAGTAATCCCGCGCACGGCTCGCCGCGATCAACCTTGGTGACCGTCGTGCCTGGAGGCCCGGGTTACTCCGCGCCGTGAGGCGCGTTCGATCAGGAAGCCGGCAATGGCATCCTGCGCATCCGCTTCGCTGGTGCCGGCTGGAAACTCGAACACCTCGCTCGCGTCGAACGGATTCGCGACGCGCAGCGGCTCTTCGACCTGCGCGGTCTGCACGGACGACAACTGCTGCTGAGTTTTCTCGCTGGAAGTCGTTGTGCGAGGCGCGTCGGACGATCCGATCTCGCTGTACAACGCGTAGCCCGCTGCAATCGCAACGAGCACCAATGGCAGCGCGATAGCTACATCCCCCGATCGCGGCATAACCCCTCCTTATGCGTGACAAGGTCAGGATCGCCGAGGCAGTTCCTCGGCCGCTGCTGCTGCGCCGGATAATGAGACGTCGGTCACACTCCCGACGCCGCGATGTGACTTAACGCTTCTTCTTAGGTGAAACCGCGAGCGACGGTGCAGTAACGAGTGCGAGTCCGACTGCGTTCGGATCCGGTGTGCGTTTGCCGTTCCAGGGACACAGATGCATCAACAGTCCTTCGACCGTTTGCTGTTTCTGCCACGGCACGTTGCGACGACGCAGTCGCCGCCAGTTGCGCTCGTGTGGATCGAGACGGAAGGCGTGATACGCCGCCCACAGATCGTCGTGCCGGTATTCCTCGCACAACGCATAGATCAGCGATTTGGACGCGGCCGGCGCCGGTTCGGAGCGCGGCGCGAACCATCGAAGCAACTGGGGTACTGACACCATTCAACGAGTATCAGAGTCCCCGCGAACACGCGGCATGAGATGGACGCTGAATCCGCTCAGCGTCGCCGACCGAAAAACTCCGCTTCGAGTCGCCAGCTGCCGTCCGGCAGTTGCTGCTCGCCGGTCCAGTGAAAGGTCCGGTCGGTGATTTCATCGAAGATCCAGCGGATGCGTCGGCCGTTTCCCTGCGTGCCCTCTTGAACGATGCGCTCGCCGTCCATGCGCGTGTGAAGCACGTTGAACGCGCCGGTGACGGGATTGAACCAGGTCACTTGCCAGGTGCGTGTGTTGGGGTCGAACGTGCGAACGCTCGTGCCGTAGCGATTGGTCGAGCGCGAGTCGCTCGCGCGCCGGTTCGCGCGAATCGGTGCGATCCACACATCCTGCACGGCGCGCCCTTCCAGCGTACGCGCGAAGAACCACTCGCCCTCGATGACCTGGAAGGTCCCGCTGTCGGTGCGGTCGCGTGCCTCGACATCCCACGTTCCGAGCAATTTCGCGTAGACGTCTTCGCGATCCGTGATCTCGGGCGAGCGGCTCTCGGCGACGAGCGCCGCAGCGAACGCGCTCGAGGGCGCGCCAGCATCGGCCACCGGGACGGCTCCGCACAGGAGCACCGCCGTCAGAAGTCGTGCGTTCACGCCAGCGTCTCCCGCAGTTGTCGTGGCGTCATCCCGAATACTTCGCGAAAGGCGTGATTGAAGACCGACAGATCCTGAAACCCGACGTCGAACGCGACGGCAGCGATCGGCAGCCTCGGATCGCACAGCCTGCGCCCGGCTTCCCGCAGCCGAGCGATGCGGACGTACGCATGCGGAGTCGTGCCGACGACGCGCTTGAAACATCGGATGAAGTGAAACGGACTCATCGATGCCAGCGCGGCCAGCGTCCGCAATGAATGATCGCCGCTCACGTCTTCGTCGATGGCCCGAGCCACAGCCAGCATCGCCTGCGTTTGCACTGGCGTCGGCGCTCTGGCTCGTCCGAGGCGATCGAGAGCTTCGATGACCCAGGAGACGGTGCTCAGCGCCAGCTCGTGCGCGCTGCCGTTTGCATGTCCGCTGGCCAGCGCCTCGGTTCTCGCGAACAACGCCACCCCGCGAGGTGTTATCGGCAAGGCAACGCGCGGGAATATCGCGCCGGCTCTCGCAGCGCCGAACGAAGCAAGCAACTCGTCGTAACACTCCTGCGAGAACTGGAACGCGATGCATCGATCGCCGGCTCCGTGCTTGTGCGTGCAGCTGAAATGCGTGCGCGGACCGCCCAACAACACCGAGCCGCTGCAGAGATCGCTCGATCCAGCACTGCTCCGGTACGAGAACGCACCCGCCATGACGAGCGCGATCGACACGTAGTCGTGTTGTTCTTCGAACGCCGCATCGCTTGCATCGGCATTGCAGAGGATGTCTGCGAGCCGCCATCCTTCTCCCTGAAAGATCGTGGCGATCCTTGCAGAGCCGCGCTCGCCGCACGCACGGCGTCTGTCTACCAGACGAGCGATGATTTGCTGTGAGCTCAGCACGGTGATGCGACCAGCTAGGTTGCGCGATACATGCGATGGTCTTCGCGCAAGCGCCAGGTCTTGCCGCCGTCGGCCGAGAGCTCGCCGCGCCAGACGAAATCCCTGTCGGTGATGTCGCTGAAGGTCCACCGCACGCGGCCCTTCGGACCGTCGGTGTACAGCACGATCCGGCCCTCTTCCTCGCCGCCTTCGAGCACGGTCACGGCCTTGGCGATCGCCGATACCCAGACAACGCGCCACTTCTTGCGATCCGGGTCGTAGAACCGCAGCGTCGTGCCGATGAAGCGATCCTCGCCGGGCTTCGGGAACTGGATCCACACGTCCTGCAGCGCGCGGCCGTCGAGCACCCAACCTACGAGCAGCTGCCCGCGAACCTGGTCGCGCGTGCCGTCATCGGCAATGTTCGTGAAGTCGACGTTCCAGGACCCCGCGACGCGATCGAACAGGCGCGCAGCAGGCGGCTCGCCGGGAACGATTCGCGGTCCCGAGGCTACGAGCTCCTTGAACACGTCCTGGGTGCAGGCAGCGCCGGCAACTGCGCGACCCGCGAGCAGCGTCGTACCCAATGCTCCCGCTCCTCCCGCGAGCAGGAAGCGGCGATCCAATCTCATTGCAGTGCCCTCGTCAGCTTCGTCTTTGCAGGCTAACGAACGACACGAGGACCGCTAGGGGAAAATTGCTCAACCGGCGTGGATGCCGGAAATCGAGTGCGCGAACCACGGCCCGAGCACCGTGACGATTGCGCTGACCACGAGCACGGAGCCGGCAACCCGTCGCGCGGCGCGGGTCGCGATCAGCGGCACGAAACGTCGGGACGCGAGAGCCGTCAGGTACATGGCCGGCATCGTGCCGAGACCGAACGCCGCCATCGTCATCGCTCCTTGCACGGGCGAGTCCTGCACCGTCGCGATGAGCAGCACGCTGTAGACGAAGCCGCACGGCATCCATCCCCAGACGGTGCCGAACGCGAAAGCGCGCGGCAGCGAGTTGATCGGCAGGAATCGCCTGCCGAGCGGTGCGAGCCGTCCCCAAACTGCACGACCGAACGATGATCCCGAGCTGCCGACGAATCCGAACGCAACCAGCGCGGCAAAGAGCAGCGCCAGCGCTGCAAGCACTCGCAACACCCGGCGCACCGACTCCACGTCGAGGAAAGCGACGACGCCACCGAGCGCGCCCGCGAGCAGCAGGCCCGCGAGCGAATACGAAACGACCCGCCCGATCTGGCAGCCGAGCAACAAGGGCAGACGAATCCGACCGCTTGCATCGCGAGCTGTCGCCAGACCGAGCGCTGCGGTCACGCCGCCGCACATCGCGAGGCAATGCCCGCTCGCCGCGAGCCCGAGCAGAAAGGCGGCACCAATCGTCAGCGCGCCGGTCATGGCGCCGAGTCCTCGGGATCGTCGCGCGGAGCGTCCTTCTGCACTTCATCGAGCGGGAGCAATCCCGGCGTGTTCAGATCGTCGAACTGACCGTGATCCACCGCCCAGAAGAACGCGCCGACAGCCAACGCCAGCAGCAGCAACGCGAGCGGGATTGTGATCAGGACGGCGTTCATGCGGCACGTGGCGTAGCGTGCAACGGCGGCGGCGCCGGTGCTGTGACTGTGGAACCTTTGCGACCAATCCGCAGCGCGTTGCCAATCACGCATAGCGAACTGAATGACATGCCCAGCGCTGCGAGCCACGGCGGCACGAGACCCAGCGCCGCGAGTGGCATCGCCGCAAGGTTGTACAGCAGGGCCCAGCGGTGATTCTGCTGAATCACTGCCATCGACTCACGCGCGATGCGACGCGCAGTGACAAGCGCACTGAGCCGCTCGCCCGCCAGAACGATGTCACTGCTCGCGCGGGCAATCTCGGCACCGCTCGCCAGTGCAACGCCTACATCGGCGCCGGCAAGCACGGGAGCGTCGTTCACTCCATCGCCCACTACGAGCACGCGCGCTCCCTGCGCCCGCATCGTCACAAGTTCGCTCAGCTTCTCGGCTGGCGAAACACGCGCTCGCCAATTGGCGATGTCGAGTTTCGCGGCGACGTCCGCGACCTTGGCCGGCGCATCGCCGCTCAGAATGTGGAGCTGCAGGCCCTGCTCCTTGAGCTGATCGATGACCTCGCGCATACCGGGCCGGAGCTGCTCGCTCAAATGGAAGGCCGCAATCACGCCCGTTGGGTCGGCAAGGAGGATGGCATCGGCGTGGCTCGGCCAGTGCCGATCGGGAGCAACGAAGCGACTCGAGCCGAGCTTCAACTCGCGCCCCTCGACGATGCCGGTGATGCCCAATCCCGCCTTCGAGCTCACTTGCGCCGCCGCCGGCAAGGCCACTTCATGACACGCGGCTGCGATCGCTCGTGCCAGCGGATGACTACTTTCGCGCGCGAGCGCGGCCGCCAGTCGCAGCGCGCGCTCAGGCGATGCGTCGTTGAAGGTTTCCACGTCCGTTAGACGGGGCATCGTGAGTGTTCCAGTCTTGTCGAAGACGACGTGCGAGATCTGCGCAAGCGCTGCGATTGCATCCGGTTTGACGACCAATACGCCACATTGCGCGAGCACAGTCAGCGCACGCGTAATAACTGCAGGTACAGCCAGCGCAAAGGCGCATGGGCAGGACACGACGAGTACAGCAAGCGCGGCGGCAAAAGCCCGCGATGGATCGATGACGCTCCAGACCGCGGCCGTCAGCACGGTCAGACTCAACACGCGTACGACAAAGCGCCCGGTCGCCTGCTCGCCAGCGCGAGCAAGTTGCGGCCTCTCGACCTGTGCGCGCTCGACCAGATTCGCGATTCCAGCGAGCACGGTGTCAGCGCCGACGCGCTCCACTTGCAGATCCACCGGACCGTCGACGAGAACGCTGCCCGCGATGAGCACATCTCCACAACGTCGCACGATCGGCGCCGACTCTCCGCTGACGAGCGCCTCATCCACTCGGCAAGTAGCACTCAGCAACACGCCGTCGGCCGGAACGAGACCTCCCTCCCCCACATGTACACGGTCGCCTGCGCGCAGCTCGTGAACACCGACGCGTTCGAGCGAGTGATCTTGGCGCCGACGATCGGCAACCGACGGCGTGAGTCGCGCGAGCGCATCGACCAGATCGCCCGCGTGATGACGCGCCCGCATCTCCAGATAGCGGCCGGCGAGCAGGAAGAACACGAACATGGACACCGAGTCGAAATAGACGTGACCGCCGCCGCGCAACGCCTCGAAGAGACTCGCGGCGTAGATGAGCGCGATAGCAGCGGCGACCGGCACATCCATGCTCAGCCGTCGCGCCGCGAGCGATCTCCTCGCAGCCTTGAAGAACGGCGCAGCGGAATACAGCACGACCGGCGTTGCCACGATGAAGCCAAGCCAGCGGAACAGCGCGTCGGCAGAGGCATCCAGCGCATCGGCGCCACGCAAATAAAGCGCGGCGGCAAACATCATCGCCTGCATCGCGCCGAATCCTGCGACGACGAGGCGCTTCAACGCGTCACGCGCTTCATGTCTGCGGAGGTCGTCGAGCGCCTTAGCGTGCAGCGGCCAGGCGCGATATCCCGTGCGCGCCAGACGCTCGAGAATCTGCGAAAGAGAAACCTGCCGGTCGATCCAGGTGATTCGCGCGCGACGCGCCAGGGCGTTCACCTGCACGGTTGCTACTCCGGACAGCGATTGCAGCGAGCGCTCTATCAGCCACACGCAGGCGGTGCAACGGATGCCTTCGACGAAGAGCATCGTCTCGCGGCGACCCTCGCCGAGATCTCGGACTACGTGTTCGGCAAGCTCATCGCGTTGCCATGCGAGGCAACCGTTGCGGTCCGCCGCATCGGCTGGATCCGGCTTCGTCGCGGGCTCGGTGCGCAGGGAATAGTAATCGCCGAGGCCGAGCTGCTCGATCCATTCGGCCGCCGCGCGGCAGCCGTGGCAGCACATGGCACGCAGCTCCCCAGCCACTCGCGCATGAACGACAGTCGCGAGCAGCGGCTCACCGCAGTGCCAGCAAAGCGCTTTCACTTCTTCTCATTGCCTTGGGCGAGCACCCACGCTGCTATCACGCGCAGCTCATCCTCATTCAACCGTTTCCCCCACGCCGGCATGACGCCGGTGCGTCCATCGCGAATGGACTCGGTCACGCGACTGAACGAGCCGCCATAGAGCCAGGTCTTGTCGGTCAGATCGGGCGCTCCAAGGGCACTATTGCCCTTGCCATCCAGGCCATGACAAGCAACGCACATCGTTTCGTAGCGCGCCTTACCTGCAGCTCGCCAATCCCCCGGTGTCTCGACTCCGCTGAACGCGAGCACGTAGGCTGCAACTTCCTTTGCGCCGTCCGGACCGAGCGCCGCGCCCCACGCGGGCATGGTCCCGATGCGACCGTCGCGGATGCTCGTCATCAGGCTGGCGGGATCGGTACCGTGCAGCGAGTCGGCATCGGTGAGATTCGGTGCACCGAGAGCGGTGTTGCCGAGTGCGCGCTCGCCGTGACAGGCGGCGCAGTTGTCCAGATACAGACGATGGCCGATCGATGTGGCTGTCGAGTTGGCAGCGAGCTCGCCGAGGCTCAGTCCGCGTAACGGCGTGAGCGTCGCTTCGAGCGTCTGCTGGTTCGCTGCGGTGTCACGCTGCAAGTCTGCCACCGAGCTCCAGCCGGCCCCACGATACAGATACAGGTAGCCGAAGCAGCCCGCGACGCCGATCAGCGAGTACACGACCCACCACCATGGCAGCTTGCGCACGCCTTCACGCAGCACACCATGTGCCCACACGTGCCCGGTCGTGCCATCGGGCTCCGTGGGGATCTTCACGATCTGCCCCCACACGAACAGGAACAGCACGAGCCCGATGTTCAGCAGCACCAGGATGATGACCCACGTCGACCAGAAGCGGCTCATGGCTCGGCGCGCTCCGTCTCGTCATGCATCGGGATGCGCGCGAGCCGGTCGAAGGTCGCACGGTGCGCAGGCAGCCAGGCCCAGATCCAGATGCCGATGAAGATCAGCATCAGCACGAGCGTGATCACGCCGATTGCATGTCCCCAGAACTCGTTCATGGCGCCTCTTTCGCAGGCGCGCCGAGGCCCTGCAGATACGCGACGAGCGCGTCCAGCTCAGTCTTGTCTTTGGTCGCTTCGTACGCAGCCGTGATGTCTGCGTCGGTGTACGGATCGCCGAGCCGCCGCAACACGCGCATGCGTGCCATGATGTCGGCGTAGTCGAGCTTGCGCTTTTCGAGCCACGGATAGTTCGGCATGTTCGATTCGGGCACGAGCGTGCGCGGCGAGAGCAGATGCAGGCGCTGCCACGCATCCGAATACTTGCCACCGATACGCGACAGGTCCGGACCCGTTCGCTTGGAGCCCCACTGGAACGGACGGTCGTAAACCACTTCGCTCTGCTCCGTCGGCGCGCCGTAGCGTTGAGTTTCGAAGCGGAGCTTGCGGATCATCTGCGAGTGGCACTGATAGCAGGCTTCGCGCACGTAGACATCACGACCCGCGAGGCGCAGCGCGTCGTACGGCTTCAGCCCCGGCGCCGGCGCGACGGTGTGCGCGTTCATGAACAACGGCGTGATCTCCGCCAGGCCTCCCAGCGAGACCAGCACCACGATCACCACGGCGAGCAGTCCGACGTTCTGCTCGATTCGTGCCAGCGGTCGCGTATCGTGTGCCATGAATCACCCGCGCGCCGGCAACGGCGGCGGCACTTGCTCCGGCTCCGGCTCCGGAATCGGCTCGGGGATCGGCACGATGATCGGCTTGATCTGATTCAAGCGCGCGGCGCCCGCCGTGTGCCACAGATTCCAGGCCATGACGACCATGCCGGCAAGCACCAGCAACCCGCCCAGGAAGCGGATGACGTAGAACGGATGCGTCGCGGCGATGCTCGCGAGGAAGCTGTACTTGAGCGAGCCATCCGGGTTGGTCGCTTGCCACATGAGTCCCTGCATCGCTCCCGCTGCCCACATCGCGATGATGTACAGGAGCAATCCGGATACATGCAGCCAGTAGTGCACTTCCATCGCACGTTTCGAGTGCATCTCAGGACGATCCAGAGCGCGCGGCGCCATCGCGTACAGCGAGCCCATCGTGATCATCGCCACCCAGCCGATCGCGCCGGAATGCACGTGCGCGACGGTCCAGTCGGTGTAGTGCGAGAGCGCATTGATCGACTTGATCGACATCAGCGAGCCCTCGAGCGTCGCCGCGAGATAGAACACCAGCGCGGTGACCATGAACTTCGCTGCCGGGCTCTCGCGCAGCCGATGCCACGCGCCACTGAACGTCATCAAGCCATTCGCCGCCGAGCCCAGACTCGGCATCATCAGCAGAATCGAGAACGACATGCCGACCGACTGCGTCCAGTCGGGCAGCGCGCTGTACAGCAGGTGATGCGGGCCTGCCCACATGTAGATGGAGATCAGCGCCCAGAAGTTGACGATCGAGAAGCGATAGCTCCAGAGCGGCTGCTTCGCTTCGCGCGGCACGAAGTAGTACATCATGCCGAGGAAGCCGGCGGTCAGGAAGAATGCGACCGCGTTATGGCCGTACCACCACTGGACCATCGCGTCGACCGCGCCGGAATAGATCGGATAGGACTTCGTCCACGACACCGGGATCGCAAGGTTGTTGACGATGTGCAGCAGCGCGACGGCGATGATGAACGCGCCGTAGTACCAGTTCGCTACATATATATGCTGGATGCGTCGGCGCAGCAGCGTGGCGAAGAACACGACCGCGAACGAAACCCACACGACCGCGATGATCAGATCGATGAACCACTCCGGCTCCGCATACTCTTTGCTCTGCGTGATGCCGAACGGCATCGTCGTCATCGCCAGCAGCACCGCGAGCTGCCAGCCCCAGAACGTGAATCGCGCGAGACCGCCGAGTGCCAGCCGCACGTGGCAAGTGCGCTGGACCACGTAATAGCAGGTGCCCATCAGCGCCGAGCCGCCGAAGGCAAAGATCACGCCGAACGTGTGATTGGAGCGGATGCGGCTATAAGTCAGCCACGAGATGTCGAAGTTGAGCGCGGGCCAGGCAAGCTGCGCGGCCGCGAGCACGCCCGCGAACATGCCCGAAACGCCCCAGACCGCCGCCGCCATGAGGAACAGGCGGACGATGTGGTCGTCGTAGGTTTCAGCCGATTGTGTCGCGGCAGCCGGCGCAGAGCTCATGCCGCAACGATATAGAGCATCCGGTCGGCCGCAATCGAGGAACAGTACGCACCAAATACGTACCCGACCGGAGTGGCTCAGAATCGATAGCGTGCCTTCACCAGGAGCTGGTCGCTGTCGCGCAAGCCGGCGGCCGATTCGAACAGCCCGCCGAGGCTATCGCGCGCATCCCCTTCCGCGAAGGTGAAACCGCCGCGTCCATAGACGACATACAGGTCCGACTGCTGCGCAAACGTCCAGCGATAGCGGATTTGCAGGCCGAAGTTGTTCACTGCGAACGGCAGCACGACGTCGTTGCTCTCGATCAACTTGCCCTCGGTACCTATACGAAACGGCTGCGGATTGTGGGCGTCGATCGCCAGCCACTGCAGCTTCACGCGCAGCTCGTGATGATTCGCCGGGAACCAGTTGAGGTCGCTCTGCAGGATCGCGCGGCGCCGCTCGAAGCTCGCGAGCAGAGTGTCGTGCTCCCAGATGAGCCAGTCGCGGCTCCAGCGCATGGTGCCGCGCACGGACCAGCTCAGGTCATCGCGCGGGAAGTGCTCGAGCTTGGTGTCCGCTTCGAATGCGAAATCGTCATTGCCTTCCTGCAAGAGCGAGCCCGCGGCGTACATGCGCCAGTTGCCGATGCGCGCACTCTGATAGTTCTGAGTGAGCGCGACGAGGCGCGCATCCTGCTGCACATCGCCGTTGCCGCGCGAGATGAGATCGTCGACGCCGGCGCCGGTGACTTCGAGCGAGGTGTTGAGCACCGCTCCCGAGCGGCGCCGCGACTCGCGGAACACGCCGAGATAGTTGCCGAGCCGCTCGCCCGAATCGTTGTAGCGCAGCTCCGGCCGCACCCGCCAATTCACGCCCGCACGCACGTCGTCTTCGGCGAAGCTGCGGAATCGCCGCGAGATCAGATAGCTGGCGCGATTCACGCTGGCGCGCTGCTGGAATCCCATGTCGTTGAAGTCCAGCGAGCCCGAGTAGTGCGTCAACCCGAGCTCGTGCTGCCAGTCCGGTGACGGCGTGTAGACAGCCAGCATGATCTCGCCGTCGCCCGAAGTGTCCTCGTCGAGCTGATCGACCGTGCTCTTGATCACCTGCCCCGCCAGCATCACTTCCGAGTTCGGGCGCCAGACGAAATCGCCGGAATGAACCTGCGCGTTGCGGTCGAGGAACGGGCGATCGACCCAGGTGCCGAGATAGCCGAACGTCATCGGGCCGGACGCGTAGCGCAACCGCGTTCCCGCGAATGCGCGGCCGAGGTCGTTGCTGTAGTCGTTCTCGAGCGCTGACAGTACACCGTAGTCGAGACGACCGACGTTGCCGTTGATCTTCACCGCGCCATCGATGTCGGCAGCCTGATTCGGGTCGTCATCGCGGGCACCGCCGATGCGACGCGTATAGAGCAGCCGATCTCGCGCCGTGAGGCGCTGACTGTCGGTCTCCGGAACGCGGATGTCGAACAGCGCCTGGTTCTCCGCGAAGAACGGCCGCTTGTCGCTGAACAGCACTTCGATCGCATCGAAGTTCACGACCAGCTCATCCGCTTCGACCTGGCCGAAATCGGGATTCAGCGCCGCGGTCAGCTGGAAATTTGCCGACGGCTTCCACTGGATGTCGGCGCCGAGCTTCGTGTCGACCTTGTCGTCGACCATGTCGTTCGCGACGCTTGCGTACGGGAAGAAGTGCAGCAGCGAGCCGGGATACTGATCGATCTCGACTTTCGGAAACTCCGATACGTAGCGCGGCCGCGTGAAGCTCACGCCCGCCGAGGCGCTGCGCTCTTGCGTCGCGCCGATCACGCGGTCGAACGCGATGCCAATCGTTCGCTTCGGCGCGTCGGCGTTCTTCATCGGCGCCGTCGTCCACGGCAGCAGCAGCTCGACGAACCATTCCTGATCTGTCTGAGTGATCGCGTATTCGACATCACTGTCCCAGTCGGTGCTGTACTGGTTCTCGTTCGTCAGCGTCGCGTCCTGGAGCGAGCCGGCGAGCGCTATCGTGACGTTGTAGGCAACCTGGGCGTCGGCGTTGAGGTCGACGTAGACATTGACGCGGTCGCCGTTGTTGTCGGCATCCCGGGGCGTTTGCGCGAGCTGTCGCGGCGTGCTCGGCGGTTGCGTGCAGCGGAAGCCGACCACGATGCCCTGCGGCGTGCCGAGCAGGCGCACTTCAGTCGGATGACGCGGCACCCCAAGCGTGTAGGGCTGCGTCACCTTGAAATCGGTGAAGACCTGCGCGCGCTCCCACTCCGGCTCGTTGAGCACGCCATCGATCTTGATCTCTGCGAATGCCGTGGCAGAGGTCAGGGACGCCGCCGCGACCAGCAACCGAAGAGAGCGCTTCATAGTGAAGAAGGGACCGATCCTACCCGCTGTTATCGGCAAGCAACTGTCGCGTATGTGCGGGCCCAGAGCAACGCGAGTTGTTTACGGCAGCCGTCAATCCGCCTTGTGCCGGGGCAGGAGGATGCCCCGGCAACGCTTGAGTTGGAAGAGCCACATTCGCCAGGCCGAACAGGGCCAACTGTACGTGGGGCCGCTCAGGCGGCGTGTCGCTCGAACACAGCCATCTGTGCTGCGAGCGCCCGGCGGAATGCGGGGCGCGCTTCGCAACGCATGCGATAGTCATCGAGCACGGGTATCTGCGCGACGATATCGGTGTGGCGCAGGAAGCGCAGCACGGTCGTCATGAGCAGGTCCGCGGCGGTGAAGCGATCTTCGAGATAATTCCGATCGCCCAGCGCCGCGGCGAGATCCTGCAGACGCTGCTGCACGACTGCGAGCACGGCGGGCCGGCGCGCCTTGGCCCACTCCTCCTGCGCGTAGAACAGATCGATCGCGGTGAGATTCTGGATCTGCGGCTCGATCGAGTTCATCGCCGCGAACATCCACGCGGTGACGCGCGCGCGGCCAGCAGGATCGGCCGGCATCAAGGCCGCACTCCGCTGGGCGATGTGATGGACGATCGCGCCCGATTCGAACAACACCAGCTCGCCCTCCTCGTACGCCGGCACCTGGCCGAACGGCTGGAGGCGACGATAGGCCGCGGATTTCTGGTCCTCCGGGCCGATCACCCGCTCCGAATATGCTTCGCCCGTCTCTTCGAGCGCCCAACGCACGCGAAGGTCGCGCACCAGGCCCTGGGCGAACGGCGGAACTGCACGGAAAACGCTGACTCGGATCGTGGTCATTGGGGCATCCCTCGTGGTTGAGATCTTCTATGCCCATGACGATCCGGCCGACCGCGGTTCTACAGCGGAACATCCGATCTGCGACCCGGCGTGAGAGGGCCCGCGAACACGCCCGACAAGATGCGCCGCAAAGGCTCTCGCTATTCTCCTGGGCGTAGCTGAGAATGGCGCCCGGCACGCCATAACAAGAAGAACGAGAACTGATTGGCAACCTTGGCTTCCGCGCGAGCTGCGCTCGCGCTCGCGGCTGACCGTTCTACCGAATGGCCGATTCGTCGGCTCGGTCCCTATTCCTGCGTGCTGGGCTTCATCGTGCTCGGCGTGCTCGCTCTCGGGCTGTCGCGAACGCTGCTCATCGCGTGGCAATGGCAGCGCGTGGTCGTCACGGATTCCGTCGTGTCGATGCTCATCCAGGGGCTGCGCAGCGATCTCATGACGCTCGGGCTCTTCGCCACGCCGGCACTGGTGCTGTTGCCGCCGCTGCTCGTGATCGGTCGGCTCAACTGGTGGATCCGGGTCTGCTGCGTGTGGCTGGGTGCCAGCCTGGTCGCGATCATCTTCCTGGAGCTCGCGACGCCCCAGTTCCTGATCGAATACGACAGCCGGCCGAATCGCCTGTTCGTCGAATACCTCGTCTATCCGCGCGAAGTGACGGCGATGCTGTGGAACGGCTATCGCGGCCTGTTGCTGCTGACGGCCGCCGGCCTCGTGGGGCTGACCTGGTTCGTCGCCCGTCACTTCAAGCACTACGCCTTCGCAGCGAACGATTGGCGCAAGCGCACGGTGCTGCTGCTTTGGCCGGTGGTCGTCGTCGTGATGTTCGTCATGGTGCGCTCGAGCTTTCAGCATCGTCCGGCGAACCTTGCAACCTTTGCGTTCTGCGACGACGCGATGGTCAACAGCCTGGTCGCGAACTCAGCGTACTCCGTGCTCTCCGCCGCCTACGGCTTGAAGAACGAAGCGCAATCGAGCGCGATGTACGGCGCCATGCCGCAGGCGGAGATGGTCCAACGCGTGCGCGCCGGGATGGGAGTGCCGCTTGCCGACTTCACTTCCGACGAGTTGCCGACGCTGCGTCGACAGCTCGCGACCGTGCGCCGCGCGAAGCCGCTCAATCTCGTCATCGTGCTGGAAGAAAGTCTCGGCGCGGGCTTCGTCCAGCAGCTCGGCGGGCTGCCGATTACGCCGAATCTCGATCGGCTGGCCGACCAGGGGATCTGGTTCGATCAGCTCTACGCAACCGGCACGCGCTCGGTGCGCGGCATCGAAGCAGTCGTCGCAGGCTTCCCGCCGACCCCGGCGCTCAGCGTCGTGAAGCTGTCGAAGGCACAGCAGAGCTTCGCGACGCTCGCTTCGGTGCTGCAGCAGTCCGGCTATCGCAGCGAATTCGTCTACGGCGGCGAGTCGCACTTCGACAACATGCGCGCGTTCTTCCTCGGCAACGGTTTCAACAGCGTGGTGGATCGCCAGGACTTCACGACGCCGAAATTCGTCGGCAGCTGGGGCGTCTCGGACGAAGACTTGTTCGACAAGGCGCACGAGCGCATCAGTGCGCTGCACGCGGGCGATCGACCGTTCTTCACGCTGGTGTTCTCCTCCTCCAATCACACGCCGTTCGAATTTCCGGACGGGCGCATCGAACTGTTCGATACCCAGAAGCAGACCGTGCACAACGCCGTGAAGTATGCCGATCACGCGCTCGGTCAATTCATCGCGCAGGCGCGCAGCAGCGCTTACTGGGCGGACACGCTGTTTCTCGTGGTCGCCGATCACGACACGCGCGTGTATGGCGACGAGCTCGTGCCCGTGAGCAAGTTTCACATCCCCGGCGTGATCCTCGGCTCCGATCTGCCTGCGCGTCGCATCGATTCGCTCGTCAGTCAGATCGATCTTGCGCCGACGCTGTTGTCGCTGATGGGCATCGACGGCGAGCATCCATTCGCCGGCCGCGATCTGACTCGCACGCTGCCGGAGTTCGGCAACTCGCCAGCCCCGGTGCACGCCCGAGCGATGATGCAGTTCGATCAGAACTTCGCCTGGCTCGAACGGAATCTGTTGACGGTGCTGCTGCCGGATGGCAGCTCACGCCAGTTCGCCTTCGATCGCCGGACACAGTCGCTCGCGCCGGCGACCACGACGGATCACGAGGCCGTGCGACAGGCGCTCGCGAATGTGCTGATGCCAGCGTGGCTCTATCGCGAGCAGCGCTATCGCACGGCAAATTGACGGGCACCCCATAGTCCTCTGGTCGAAAGCGGCCAAGGCCCTTTCGACAACGCCGTCAAAAGGCGTGACTTTTCCCGGCTGGCTCACTCCTCCAGGCTGCAATCGTGCGACGGACGCAGGAACCGTCCGGCGCACCACACCACGACGCCGTGAATCGGCTGCGTGCCGAAGTGGTTGCTGGCCGGTGTCTTGAACGTCATCGTCATGTTGGAGTACTTGACGCTCGCCCCACCCAGGACACACACCGTGAACGGCGTCGGATTGCCGAAAGGCGCCGGTGAGCCGTTGCCGGTCACGAATGCCGTCCCGGTGATCGCAAAACCCTCGGTGGTGGCCGGAGCGAACGTCGGACAGCGCGCCGGCCAGTCGAGCGTCAGGACGGCGTCCGTCATGCTGATGTGATGCGTGTGCGCGCCGCGCGTCGTCGGATCGTCCTTGTTCACGGTCGTCTGGACGATCCCGTAGTCCGAAGTCGACATATCCATCTCGGCCGTGAATTTGCCCGTGGCGCGCCGCTCGTCCAGCTCCAGGGTCCACTTGCCCCGCATTTCATAGGGACCGCCTTTGACGACGGCCGCCGATGGCGTGTGGTCGTTGAGCAAACCGCTGTAATGCACCGGCAGCGTGTCGCGCGCGGCCCAATCGCTCGCCGCTGCCTCGGTCAGGCCGAATGCCCCCAGCACCGCCACGCCACAGGCGGCCCATCTCATGTCCCGATACCTCATGGACTTCTCCCTTCGCCGTTGTTGAAAATCCCGGTACTGGCGACTCAAGCTCACCAGGGCCGCGTCGGTCCGGACCGGAACGCGACTGAAGTACGAGAGAACGACGAGCAGGGGGCCATGGCAGCAACGGGCACATCCAGGGCGGACTTTCGTCTCGGCGATTGGCTCATCCGGCCGAGCCTGGCGACGATCGAGCGCGGCGCCGAGGCGGTACACGTCACGCCGAAAGCGATGGATGTCCTGGTCTACCTGGCAGACGCCGGCGGCGAGGTCGTTTCCCGGAATCAGCTCCTGGATGCGGTGTGGCCGGGAATGTCGGTTACGCCGGATGCGCTGTCGCAATGCGTCGTCGAGCTGCGCAAAGCATTTCGGGATGATCCGAAGACCCCGGCGGTCATTCAGACGATTCCGAAGATCGGGTTGAGGCTGCTGATTGCAGTGGCGCCGGCAGCCGCCATCGAGCCTGAACCCGCGGTGCCAGCCCGACGGCCTTCGAAGACTCCATTCGTCGTTGGCCTCGTCGTCGTGCTTGCAGTGATTGCCATCCTGGTCTGGACTGCTTTGCCAGACCGCGGCTGGCACGATCCGCTGATCGGCGCGGACTTCACGCCCGTCACGGATTTCATCGGCTCGGAAGAACACGCTGCGATCTCGCCCGACGGCCGCTTCATCGCATTCGTTTCCGACCGCGATGGCGCGTGGGATGTGTTCGTCGGCCAGACCGGCACCGGCGATTTTCAGAACCTCACCCGCGGACGCATTCCGGAGCTGCGCAACCCGGCGGTGCGCATGCTCAGCTTCTCGCCGAGCGGATCCGAAGTGACGATCTGGTCGTCGAAGAACCTGAGCTGGAGCATTCCGCTGGTCGGCGGCGATCTGCGCCCCGGGCCGGCGGGCATTGCCGAGCTCGACTGGTCGCGCGACGGCAAGCGCGTCGTCTCGCATCCCGCGGCACCGGGCGATCCGCTATTCGTCGCGAGTGCAGAGGAGATCTCTCGGGGTCAACAGATCTACGTCGCGCCCGCAGGCATTCACTGCCACTTCCCGCTCTGGTCGCACGATGGCAAGACTGTTTATTTCGTGCAGGGCTTCGTGCCGGACGAGATGGACATCTGGCAGATCGGCGCCGCGGGCGGCGAGCCGCGGCGACTGACGTGGCACAACTCGCGTATCAGCTTTCCGACATTGTTGGACGAGCGAACGCTGCTCTATCTCGCGACATCCGCGGACGGAACCGGCCCATGGATGTATGCGCTCGATCTCGAAGATCGCAGGACGCATCGCGTGAAGTCCGCGAGCAATCCCTACACGTCGCTTGCCGCGACGGCCGACGGTCGCCGTCTGGTCGTCACCGAGTCGCGGCCGACTGCGAGTTTGTGGAGCGTGCGGCTGACCGACGGCGTCGCAGGCTCTGCTGCCGTGACGCAAATTCCCATTCGCACGCAGCGCGGCGTCTCGCCGCGCCTCGGTCGCGACTCACTTATATATAGAGCGCCCAAGGCGGGAACTGACGCGCTGTGGAAGCACGAGGGATCAGCCGATGCGCGTGAGCTGTGGAGCGGCCGCGAGGGTCGCGTGATCGATGGGCCCGCGCTGACTGCGGACGGACGGCGAGTCGCATTCACAGTGCAGAGTCGCGGCAAGACCTGGCTCTACGTGATGAACGCGGACGGCGGTGGTGCGCGCCGGGTAGCGCAAGAACTCGACGTTCGCGGTGCACCGGCGTGGTCGCCGGACGGTAAGTGGATCGCGATTGCAGCGCTGCAGGGAACCGAGCCGCGCTTGTTCAAGATCCCCGACGCTGAGGGTCCGGCCGTCGCGCTGACCGAAGAGTACGCACTCGATCCCGTGTGGTCGCCTGCCGGAGAATTCCTCGTGTACAGCGCCGCCGATGTCGGCACGGTCTTCGATCTGCACGCAGTCGGAGCCGACGGCAAGCCGCACGCAATGCCGAAGCTGACGCTGACTCGCGGTTCGCGGCGGCTTGCATTCCTCGGCGCCGACGAGAACACGCTCGTCGTATTGAAAGGCGAGCAGGCACATAAGGAATTCTGGGCCGTCGATCTGCGCAGCGGGGCGGAGCGCGCGCTGACGGAGCTGGGACCGGGTCAGGTCATCGGCGATTTCGACGTCGCGGCCGACGGTCGCACGATCGTGTTCGATCGAGTGCGCGAGGAATCGGACCTGGCGTTGATCGAGCTGGCAGCCGCGCGTTAAGCCGCCGTGTTGCCGACGATCAACTGGACGGCAGCGAGATCTTCGATTGCCGTGCCGACCGACTTGAACACGATCGACTCGTCTGGGTTGGCACGTCCGGTCACACGACCGCTCACCAGATCGGCCAACTCTCCCTCGATGCGTTCACGGCTGAGGACCCCGCGCTCCAGCGGATCCAACAGATCGCCTGCTTCCGCCAACGCGCCTTCGAAGGTGTCGACGAAGATGCGCGAGCGGAGCACCACGTCATCGTCGGCTTCGCGGGTCGAAGGCTTGAAGCTGCCGACCAGGTCGACGAACACGCCGCGCTTCAGCCAGCGTCCGAGCAACACCGGAGTCTTGCTGGTGGTCGCGCAGGTGACGATGTCGGCGGCAGCAACAGCGCCTTCGACCGACTCAGCGACAGACACCTCGACCTGACTGGAGACCAGCGAGCGAATCGCATTCACCGCCGCGACAGCGCGTTCCTTCCGGCGACCGCAGACACTGACCCGCGTGATCGGCCGCACTGTGCAATGAGCGGCGGCCATGTACGGCGCCAATGCGCCAGTCCCGATGACGACCAGATGAGCACTGTCTTCGCGCGATAGATATTGAGAAGCCAGGGCGGACGCCGCAGCAGTGCGCAACTGCGTGACAGTCGCTCCGTCGATCAAAGCGATCGGCGTGCCGTTCTCCGAGAAAGCGACGATGGCTGCCTGGACCGTCGGCAAGCCTTTGGCTGCGTTGCCCGGGGAGACCGTCGCGAGCTTCACGGCGCCCGCTCCTTGTGCGTCGAACGCTGGCATGACCAGGAGCGACCGGCCGCCCGGCAGGTCGACGATCTGCCTGGGATGCGCCACGGTCTGTCGCCGAAACGCTGCGCGCAAACAGTCGATCATCGCAGGCAGCGGCGCCCGGGATCTGACCGCTTCAGCGTCCAATACCAGCATTAATCTGACCTCGCTGCGCGGGAGTTTATAGGTATCCTTCGCCCGATGAACGACGCTCTGCTCGACCCGCCCTCCGCCACTCTCGCAGTCGAGCTCAAGCAACGATTCGGCTTCGATTCCTTCCGCCCCGGGCAGGAAGCAATCGTGCACGACATTCTCCGCGGGCGCGACGTGCTGGCGATCATGCCGACCGGCGGCGGCAAGTCCCTGTGCTTCCAGTTGCCCGCGCTGCTGCAGCCCGGCGTCTGCATCGTCGTGTCGCCGCTGATCGCGCTGATGCAGGATCAGGTGCGGCTGCTGCAGGACAACGGCATCGAAGCCACGTTCATCAACTCGTCGCTCGATCGCATGGAGATCGCGCGCCGCTTCGCCAAGCTCGAACGTGGCGGCCTGAAGTTGCTGTACGTCGCGCCGGAGCGGCTGCTGCAGGCTGAGTTCGAAGGCGACGTGTTGCCGCGATTGCAGGCGACGCAAGGCATTTCGTCCCTGGTTGTCGACGAGGCCCATTGCGTTTCGGAGTGGGGTCACGACTTCCGTCCGGAGTACCGCCAACTGCATCGCTTGCGCGCGCGCTTCGCCGACGTGCCGATCGCCGCATTCACGGCCACCGCGACGGAACGAGTCAGGCAAGACATCGTGCGGCAACTCGCGTTGCGCGAGCCGTGCATTCACGTCGCGAGCTTCAACCGGCCGAACTTGTACTACGGAGTTCGACCCAAGACGAAAGCGGCGTACACGGAAGTGCTCGGACTCGCGCGCGGCAGCAACGGCGCGGGCATCGTTTATTGCCTGTCGCGCAAACGTGTCGATGAGCTTGCCGAGCGGCTGCAGACCGATGGCATTCGGGCGCTGCCGTATCACGCAGGCCTCGAAGCCGACACGCGGCGCGACAACCAGGAAGCATTCATTCGCGACAATGCACAGGTGATGGTCGCGACCATCGCCTTCGGCATGGGCATCAACAAACCGGACGTCCGCTGGGTCGTGCATTACGACCTGCCGAAAACCCTGGAGGGCTACTACCAGGAATCCGGTCGCGCAGGGCGCGATGGCGAGCCCGCACGCTGCATCCTCTACTTCGGCGCGGGCGACATCCGCACGGCCGAGCTCATCATTTCGCAGAAGGTCGATCCGGTGAGCTTCGAGCCGCTGGTCGACGAGCAACGCATTGCGCGCCAGCAGTTGCGGCACGTA
>Ga0070690_100000296_pt1 | contig 25610 bp, 20 predicted proteins | sample KBSS33HmetaG_FD_64671 | JGI IMG/M metagenome (GOLD analysis project Ga0070690, IMG submission 64671) | Switchgrass rhizosphere microbial communities from Kellogg Biological Station, Michigan, USA - KBS S3-3H metaG | ecosystem: Host-associated > Plants > Roots > Rhizosphere ... | reverse complement strand
TCGCCGCGCTTGACCGATCGGTAGCCGGGCGTGCCGTGCGTGCGGATGCGCAGGTCCATCAGCTCCGGTTCGCCCTTCTCGTTGCGGCTCATGATCTGGAGGTGCGGGAGCGCCACCAGACCGTAGGCGGCGCGGTAGCCGGGGCCGATGATCTCCGTCTTCGGCTGGAAGGTGTCACCGACCTTGACGAGCAACCTCTTGGTGGGCATGCCGGGCGCCGGGTGCCAGGTCGGCGTGGCGAGAACCTCGGGCCACAGGGCGTCGCCCGTGACCGAGTCCTTGTACTTGAGCGCCATCGTGCCGTCCTTCTTCTCGAAGGTCTTCCAGCCGCCGATGGTGGTCGGCCAGCGGCAGAGGGCCACCTCCTTGTCACCGTTCTTCGCGAACAGCGTGATCGTCGGGCGGTCGGCGACCGGCGGCTTCCACTTCTTGTGTCCGTCCTTGTCGAACTTCGGCTTCGCCAGGACCACCTCGCCGCGATCGATCTCCGCGCGCAGCTCCATCTTCGCGCTGTGGTACGAGGGCAGCGGCGGCAGCTTGATCGCGACGGCCGCGGGCAGGGGCTGAGGTCCCTTTCCCGGCGCCTTGCGTCCCTTCTTTCCGGCCGGCGGCGCGGCGACCAGCGTGCTCGCGAGAACGGCGTCCGGTGATTTCCAGCCGAGCGCGTCGCTTGCCACCTGCGTGGCCGGGGCGATCAGATCCGGCGCGGGCGTGATATTGGCCGACTTGTCGGCAGCGGGCGTCGGGGTGGGAGCAGCCTTCGCCGGTGCCGGGCCGGCGGCGGCCGGCGCTCCCGTCGCCGCGGCCTGCGGGCTGGCCGGCTCCTTGTCCGTTTGCGCCGCCAGCGGCTGGAACTCCGGGCTGTCGAGCGTACGTCCCTGCACCTGGCCCTGGACGCCGACTGCCGTGCCGTCCTCGAGCAGGCCGGTCGCGTCGACGATCCGCTCGCGCAGCACGCGCAGCAGCAGCCGGAAGTCGTGCTCGCGGCTGTCGCCGAGCAGCACGGTGCGGGTATCGAGATCGATCTTCGAGCTGTCGGCGAGCTGGTGCAGGTGCTGGTAGACCTTCAGGCCCTCGGCCGTCCAGCGATCCATCCGGCCGGGGGTCGCCTTTCCACGCAAGAGGTCCTCACAGCGCAGGTGGGCCTGCATCGCGATGACGGCCCGCTTTTCTTGCTCGGTCAGCGGCCGCGGCGAGATGGTGCGCCCGGTCGTGACCATGGGCGTTTCCTTGGCCGTCTCGGGATTCGGGTTTGGAACCTTTTCCAGCTCCTCAGGCGGGATCACGTTCTTGGGCGACAGCTCCTCGAGCACGCCGTCCTTCACCTTTTCGTGGCAGGCGTGGCGCTTCTTGTCCGCCAGCCGCCGCCGCACGAAGTTCAGGCTCGGGAAGATCCCGAAGACCTCGAAGAATCTGTCCTCGTGCGCGCGCGCGTACTGCCGGCCCGTGCCGAGCTTCCCGTTCGCCAGGCTGAGCAGAAACGGCCGCAGTGGCTGCGGCTTCTCCGGCGTCTCCGAAAAGACATACGGCAGCCAGTCATCCGAGAGATCGACCACCGTCAGGCCCGCCTTGCGCGCCTCGTCGGGCGTCTTCTGGCCGACGACCTTGCCGCCCTCGAGCACCATGATCGGAACGTTCGCGGCCGCCTGGGCCGCCGCCGCGGCCTTGGTGGCCTCCTCCTTCGCCGCGACCAACACTTTGTCCTTGGCCGCCGCCTTCGCCGCCTTCGCCGCCTTCGCCTCCTCGTCCATCGGTGGACGCGGCGCCGCCAGCGTCGTCTGTCCGCCGCCTATCAAAAGGGCAGCAAGCACCAGGGCAGTCGCGCGCACCGTCGGCGCGCGGCCATTGCGGGAATGTCTTTGGGCCGTGCTCATGGGTACCTCCAGCACAGAAGCCGGAGCCTAGATTCGCGGCCCGCCCGATTCAAGACAGGATTTTCCGCACGCCCGACTGCATCAGAAATGCCAGCCGAATCTTGGATGGTGGCGCAACTCGATCGTGGCCAACTATCCGAGGCGGCGGCGCAGCCAGATCACCAGGGGCGCCGTCGCCTTGGCATGGCGAAGCAGCCAGCGCGCGAGCTCCGGCTTGTGCAGGAGGCCCGCGGGAACTGGCGGGAATCCGCAGATGAGTCCCTTGTATCTGAGCAGCTCCGCGCGCGGGTGATCGGGCGCGAAGCCCTTGGGGACGCGCGCGAATTCTTCGTAGGGCCCTGCGTCGTAGCCCTGCCGGCGCAGGCGCGCGAGGAGCTGCAGCAGCTCACGCCCCGCCGGACCGACGACCGCGCGCCGCCAGCGGGCCATCCTTCGCTCGTCGAACTGGTAGCACCCGACGCCGACGTATTCCTCGTCGAGACCCAGGTGCAGGTACAGCACCGCGTTCCCCGCCTCGGCGATCTTGCTGCCGCCCAGCCGGATCACGCCCGCGATGTGCGTCTTGTAGGGAGCCTTGTCGCGGGAGAAGCGCAGATCCCGATAGATGCGCAATACGCCGGGATCGGCCAGCGGGAAGGGCCGGTACGTGGCGGCGAGACCGCGTGCGACCTCGCGAAGCAACGCCAGCATCGGCTCGACCCAGACCGACTGGTAGCGCTGCTTGTTGGCGGCGAACCACTCCCGGGACATCTCGGAGGCCAGCTCGTGCCAGAACTGCATGGCGTCGCGATCGAAGCCGCGGAAACGAACGTCGGTCTTTTGTTGCCGCGCCACGAGCGCCGCGATGATGCCACGCCGATGAACAATGTTCGTTACAATCGAGCCCTCGAATCCTCATGAGGCGTTTGTTCGTTTTCTCGATCCTCCTCATCCTGGCCGGATGCCGGGACCGCAAGCCCGAGACGAAGACAGGCGTCACCGTGAACACGGGTGACAAGGAAGACGAGCTGCCGCACGCGACGATGGTGGCGCGCGCGATGGAGGAGTTGCGCATCAAGACCGCCAGCTTCGATCGCCTGTTCCAGCTGGGTCGCGCCGACTGGCAGCTCGATCAGGACACCGGGATCATCGAGTTCACGAGCCCGAAGGGACTGGTCGCGACGGCGCCCGCCCAGATCGTCGGTTCGTTCAACCTCGACGACAAAACGTGGCTCTGGTCGTGGGACAACCCGTCGGTCGAACCGGCACTCACGGCGCACGCGAAGCTGACCCAGCGCTACGGCCAGCAGCGCGGCATCCCGGAGCTGACGACGCGCAAGATGGTCACGACCGAGGAGAAGGCCTGGGAAATGACCGCCCTGACGTGCAAGCTCGGCGGCTACCAGGGCGCGTACCGAGGACCGGCCGGGCAAACGATGGTGTTCATCACCTTCGGAGACGTGCAGCTGCAAAAACAGAAGCAGAAACAGAAACGGCGCTAGAGCACATCTCAAAAAGCCCCGGAGGGCTTTTTGAGAAGAGTGCTCTACTGTTTTTTCAGGTAGAACGCTCATCTCAAAAAGCCCCGGAGGGCTTTTTGAGATGAGTTCTAGTCAGAAACCGTTGATGAGAAGATGCGGCCATGTGGTCGGCGCCGCTTCTGGGTCTTCTCCTCGCCAGCGCACCGGCAGCGCCAGCCGCATCACCGGCGGCCGACGCCCGCATCTGGGCGCGCCTCGACGCGCTCGCTGAGAAAGCCGGACCCAAACGGCGCGCGCGGATCGCGATCGCGGAGGTCGCGTATCCGCGGTCGGTCGCCGAGGCCCGCTCGCTGAAGGGGAACACCCTTCTGCTCGTGACGGCGATGGCCCGGGAAGCAGTCGATTTTCCGATCACGCGGGTCACGATCGTTCACGCCGATCGGACCGAGGTCGACCTCGAGCCCGTGGCGGGACAGACCGACCACGTGGGTCAATTCGTGCACCCCGCGATCAAGGTTTTCGGGCCGCGCCGGTTCGACGGCCTCTACTTCCTGCCCCTGATCGCCACCCGCGCGCCCTGGGACGTGTGGGTCACCTTCGGCCACAGTCGCGACCGCCTGAAGGTGCTGAGCTTTCCGCAGGAGTCAGCGACGTACCGGCAAGAGTGGCCCGTGTTCGACGCCGAGGTGATCCACAACCGTGACGTCGGCAAGTTCGCCGCGGAACAGTACCCGTTCTTCCGCGTCCCCCCGATCCGATCGCCCGGCACCGAGCCCACCTGCGACGTCATTCGGCCGAGCGACAACCCAAGGCCCGCGCCGAGCGCTCCCGGCCAAAACAAGCGGGGCTCCATCGACAAGGAGGTCATCCGCGCCGAGATCAAGACGCACGATCCGGAGGCGCAGAGCTGTTACCAACCCGAGCTGGACAAGAATCAGAAGCTGTCCGGCAAGGTGATGGTGCAGTTCACGATCGCGGCTTCCGGTGAGGTGATCGCCTCCGTCTTGCAGCAGTCCACCATCAACAACAAGGCCGTCGAAAGCTGCGTCGTCGGCATCGTTCGCTGCTGGAAATTTCCACCACCAGAAGGCGGTGGGATCGTCATCATCAGCTACCCGTTCGTGTTCACGCCCGGCAGCGACGAATGACCGCCGCCGCCGGGCACGATGCCTGAACCCGCCGCCGTCACGCGCCCGGGCACGCGACGATCGCGCAGCCCGTGAAGGTGCTCGAGTTCGACCCGCCGCGATTGCCCTGGCAGGTGTCGGTGCCGGCGCCGCCCGAGAACGTGTTGTGGTTCACGCAGTCGCTGAGGCTGTCGTTGCCGTCGCCGCCGTCGAGGCGATCGTCGCCGCTGCCACCCATGAGCGTGTCGTTGCCGACGCCGCCGAACAGACGATCCTGTCCCTGGCCACCCGACAGCAGATCGTTGCCGGCGTCGCCCATGATCACGTCGTCGCCGTCCTCGCCGAACAGCCGATCCGCGCCGTTTCCGCCCGAGATGTTGTCCTGCCCGCTTCCGCCGAAGATCTGATCGTCGCCGTCGCCGCCCGTGATCACGTCGTCGCCGTCGCCGCCGAAGATGATGTCGTTGCCGCCATTGCCGTTGATGCGGTCCTGCCCGCCCAACCCGACGATGCAGTCAGCGGCGCCGGTGCCGTTGATGACGTCGTTGTTCGACGTTCCGATGATCACGTTCAAGCCTGAGCTTCTGCAGAACGCCACCGGATCGGCCGGCGAGGCCACCAGGGCGCCCTGCGCGGTCGCGACGTCCGACTCGTAGTCTTCACCGTCGCACGCAGCGATCGCCGAAAGGCCAAGCGCCAGCGCCACCACCATCCCCTTCGTTCCCCTGTTCCCCATCACGATCCCCCTTCCAGCCTCCACGCCCCAGCAAGTTGGGGAGCCCACACGCACGCGGCAACGTTGCCGGTCCCAAATCAGCCCGTCGCTTCAGTGCGGTCGCCTAGGGGGTCCCGGATCGGAGCACTAGCCGCTGGACCGCCGCCAGCGCCGCGGCCATCCAGCGCGCGACAAGGCGCCACGCACGGGCCAGCGGCGTCACGGGCGCGAATGGATCCGGGTCGCTGAATGTGCTCGCCCACGTCATCGCCGCCTTGGGCGACGCGAACGCCAGCAGCTCCTTGCCCATCGCCCGCACCGACGGAAACCGAGCCGCCGGGTCGCGGCTGGTCGCGCGGTCGATGATCCTTTGCAGGCCTTCCGGCAGGTCGGGACGGAGCTCGTCGGCGGGCGTCCGCATGCCTTTCAAGATGTCCCCGAAGATCTTCGTGACGTCGTCGTCGCTCGAGAACGCCGGGCGGCCCGTCACACACTGATAAAGGATGATGCCCAGCCCGTACTGATCGCTCGCGGCGCTCACCGCTCGCGCCCCCTCGATCTGTTCCGGCGACAGATAGGCCGGCGTGCCCATCAGCCCGACGGTCGTCTTGACCAGGGGCGACATCACCGGCACGGAAACAACGGCGGACGGCGCCTCCGTCGGCCCCTTCGAGATGCCGAAATCGAGCACCTTCGGCACGGTCGCCCCATCCCGCGTTTGCGACAGGAAGATGTTGTGGGGCTTCAGGTCACGGTGAATGATCCCTTCGTCGTGCGCCGCCGCCACCGCGGCAGCGATGGGGAGCATGATGTCCGCGGCCTGCTCGAGCGGCAGGCGGCCCCGCCACTGGATGAAGCTCGCCAGGTCCTCGCCCTCGAGCAGCTCCATCACCAGGAACGTCCGTCCGGCCTCGGTCCCGACGTCCGTCACGTCAATCACGTGGGGGTGCCGCACGCGCGACGTCAGCTGTCCCTCGCGCAGGAACCGGGCGCGCGCGTCGAGATTCGCGGCGAGCTCCGGGCTCATGATCTTGATCGCGACCTTCTTTCCGATCCCGAGGTGGACGCCTTCGTAGACCGCGCCCATGCCGCCCTCACCTATCAACCGCACCACCTGGTACTTCCCCAGGCAGGTCCCCGCGGCGAGCGTGGGGTTGAGATCTTCTTCAGGCTGTCCGTGCATGAGCAGCCCCGACAAGCTAGGGACGGGCCCCGAGCGGTCAACCCTGACCCCGCTCTGCGTTCGCGACGTTTCGGAAATGCGGTTAGCGCGACGCGACGGCGCCCGCGGTGCCGGCCGGGACCGACGACGCCATGGAGCGCGCGGGGGTGCCCGACGTCAGGGTCGTCCGTCGCCCCTTCTTGTCGGAGAGGGGCACGAGCTCCACGTCGAACTGCACGTCCGGGTCTTTCAAGTAGACGGTCTGCTTCCAGGGTCGATAGCCCGGCAACGACGCCTCGATGCGAACGCGCTGGTACTGCCGCGTGCTGATCTCGCGCGGCGCCGGTCCGACTCGGTGTTTGTTGATCTTGATGATCGCGTGGGGCGGCGAGGACGTCACCGTCACCGTGGCGGGCGGTCGCTGCATCCGCTGGGCGACCGCTACCGGGTGCCCGAGGTGGGCCGCCATCGTCAGCGTGACATCCGCGTAGTGCGGGCGACGGATCGTCATGGTCGCGGTGCCGCACGGGACCGCCGCGTGACTGATGGGGCTCGACCCGAGCGCGATCTCTCCCCACAGCACGTCCGCGCCGGCGGGCGTGGTCTTCACGCGCGCGACGCAATCCCGCGGACTGGGATCGTCGTCGTCCGGCGCCGCGGCGGCCGATCGTCGCGCGGGCGCCGGCGGCTGCGGCGCGGCCGGCTGCGGCGCGGCCGGCTGCGGCGCGGCCGCGCGCGGCGGAGCGACACGGGGCGCGACGGCCACGGGGACGGCCTTCGAACCGGGCCTCACCGCCATCCCCACGAAAACGCCCACGATCGCGAGCGCCGCGAAGGGCGCCACGCGCCGTCCGATTCGACGAGCGCGGTCGACGAGGGGGCGCATCGGTCGCGCGCCGCTCGACTCGAGCAGCTTCAGCTCGACGAAGCTCGCCAGATCCGAGGCGTCGAGCTCGCTGAGCGGATTCGCGGGGAGAACGAACGAAGCGGCCGGCGCTCGTGCATCGGCCTGCGGCAACGGCGAGATCTCCGTCGTCTCCGCATCCGGCGGCGGACGCGCGTCCGACGGCGGAGGCTCATTCGACACGACCGTCACCGCCGACGTGTCTCCCACCGTCGAATCGGCGGGGACGGCCTCGGGCGGTGTCTCGACTGGCACCGACGGTGGCGCGGCCACGGCCACTGCCGGCGCGGCCTCGGACGACGCCCGCATCGAGGCGGCGTGCCGCTCCATCAACCGCAGATGGATCCCGCAGCTGTGCGCGTCCATCTCGCGCAAGCGCAGGCGCATGAGCATCGGCCCCCACGGTTTCTTCGCGGCGTCCGGCGCGACAGCCACCGGCCGGATCTCGATCACCTCGCACCGGCCCTTCATCACCTCCGAATGATCTTTCAGGCAGATGACGAACATGCCGGTGGCGCCGGAGGTCGCGTGCGGCAGCGCCGGCACGACGATCTCCGTCTCCGTCGTGAAGCGCGCAAACCTCTCGATGAACTCCTCCACGGAGTTGCACCGGGTCACGAGCTGGATGACCGGACCGTCTGCGCTCACGTCCTCTAGATCAGAGCCTCGAACGCGTCCGCAAAGCTCTTGTCGCCCAATGTTCGTGGCAGCCCGCGGCACCCACATTCAGCGAGGCGATGTCGATGGTACGGAAGTTGGTCACCGCCCAGTCGTCTCCTGAGTGCGACAATGTCAGCATCGGAGGTTCCATGACGTTCGCTTCTCGAGTCGCCTTGACCTTGTCTCTTGGCGTCTCGCAGCTCGGGGCGGGATGCGCGTCGGAGGAAACAGGCTCAAAGACCCCGGGGACCGCGGGCGCCACGGGCGGTTCCGGCACGGCCGGAACGACGGGCACCGCCGGAACGACCGGCACCGCCGGCGCCGGGGCGACCGGCACCGCGGGAACCTCCGGCGGCGGCACGTCAGGCGGCGGCACCTCCGGCGGGGTGCCGTCGGGCGGAGGGACCGTTTCCGGATGCCGCATCTTCCCGATGGATAACCCCTGGAACCAGGACATCTCGGGGACGGCGGTGCATCCCATGAGCGCCACGTACATGGCGAACATGAACCCGACGCGGACGTTGCACCCGGACTGGGGGACCATGACGGACCAATACGGGATTCCGTACTCCTCGGGGACGGGCGCGACGCCGCAGCCGATGACCTGGACGGTCAGCTACGGCAACACGGAGAGCGACAAGCTGCCCTGTCCCACGGGGACGAACCAGTTCTGCTATCCGATCCCCCTCAACGCGCCGATCGAGGGCGGCCCCAGCGCCTCTTCGGGCAGCGACCGTCACATCCTCTATATCGATACGGCGGGCGGTCCGGACAACTGCACGCTCTACGAGCTCTACAACGTGCAGAACCCGACGGGCGGCACGGGCTTCAGGGCGGCGAACGGCGCCATCTTCCACCTCGGGTCGAACGCGCTTCGTCCCGACGGCTGGACGTCGGCCGACGCGGCGGGGCTTCCGATCCTGCCCGGACTGGTGCGACTCGAAGAGGTGATGTCGGGCGAGATCAAGCACGCGCTCCGGTTCACCATGAACAGCACCTCGAACGGCTACATCCACCCGGCCACCCACTTCGCCGGGTCGTCGAACACGAGCCTGCCACCGATGGGCCTGCGCATGCGGCTGAAGGCGTCATACAACGCCGGCAACGTCACCGGCGCGTCGCTGGTCATCCTCACGGCGATGAAGAAGTACGGCATCATCCTCGCCGACAACGGCAGCGACTGGTACTTCACCGGCGACTCGGACAACGGCTGGGAGCCGATCCTCGACGGCATCATCAGCAGCTTCTCGAAGATCCACGGCAGCGACTTCGAGGCCGTCGACACCGGACCGATACTGACCAGCGACTAGCAAAACCGGCGGCCGCTAACGCGCGTCGAGACAGATCTCGACGCGGTTGACGATGAGGGCGTTCGACGATGGGCCGGCGCGCAGGCGCAGCAGCGCGCCGCTATCGCCGGTGCGGAACGCCGCGGTCGCGTCGGCCGCGTACCAGCTGTAGGGCGCGACGTTGGAGACGAAGTTCGTGGGCGTGGCGCCGGTGCCGGCGATCGTCTGCCAGCTGAAACTGCCGCTCGCGGTCGTGTTGTAGCTGCGGCCGAACACGGCAATCGTCGCCTTGCTGATCGAGGCGAGCCCGGCGGTGCTGAACTCGACGTCGATGAACACCGTCCCCTCGAGGTCGAGGCCGCCCACGCCCAGGAACGGATCCGCGAACACGGGCGTGTACCCGATCGAAGCCGACCCTGCGGTCACGCGCCAGCGCGTCGTGTCGGGAAGATTGTTCGCCTCGTAGACGACGTAGGCGGTCGAGCCCGATCCCGACCCGGCCCATCGAAACCGCGCCACGCGATCGCCGGTGGCGCCGGAGAGACATGGCCCCGCGCCGGCCGTTCCGCCGGATCCCGCGCCGCCGCCTGCGCCGGCTGTGCCGCCCGTCCCCGGGCCGCCACCGGCGCCACCACCGCGGCCGCCGACACCTCCCGATCCGCCGCCGCCCATGCCGGCAGCACCCGCCGCTCCCCCGCCACCACCCGTCCCGGCGGCGCCACCTGTGCCGGCGCCCCCGCTTCCCGCCGCGCCTGCGATTCCGCTCGCGCCGCCCCCACCGCCTCCCGTCGCGCCCGCCGCGCCGGTCGTTCCTCCACCGCCACCAGCCGTCCCGGCGGCGCCACCCATACCGACGCCGCCGCCTCCAGTCGTGCCCGCGGCGCCGCTACCTGCCGTGCCGCCGCCACCACCTTTCCCGCCGCGTCCGGCCCCGCTTGCACCGGCGGCGGCGTCGTCGTGATGTGCGGCCGACCCGTTGCAGCCGACCAGGATCGCGAAGGCGACGCAGAAGCCGCAGGTCTCGAGCAGTTGTCTCGGCACCGCAATCTCGGTCGCCAGAATACCACCCGCTAGTGAATCTCCTTGAGGGCGAGACGCATCCGTCAACTACGGACAAGCGCATCATCAGAAAGTTTCACGGCGACCGCCTGTTGGCAGAATTCGTCCGATCTTCGTCATTGTGCCATCCGGGCCGTGGCGGCAGTCTGTCGACATGCGGCAGATCGTCATCCTCGCATTCGACGGAGCGCAGCCCCTGGACGTGGTCGGCCCTGCCGACGTCTTCGCCGAGGCGAACGACGCTTTCCACCAGCGCGGCAATCGAACGCGCGCCGCGGGCGCGCCCTACCAGGTGACCATCGTGGGTCTCAAGGCGGGGACGGTGCGGAGTGAAGGCGGGCTCGGTCTCGTGGCGGACGTCGCGCTGGCGCGCGTCCTGCGCGATGCGCGCGTGGCCCGGCGAGGAGCGTCCGTCGACACCGTCATCGTCGCCGGTGGCGTTGGAGCGCGCCGCGCCGCGCGCGATCCGCGCGTCACCCGATCGGTGCGCGAGCTGGCGGGTCGGACGCGCCGCGTGGCCTCCGTCTGCACCGGCACGTTCGTTCTCGCGGCCGCGCGCCTGCTCGATGGTCACCGCGCCACCACACATTGGGCCTTCTGCGAGCAACTCGCCGCCGCGTATCCCGCGGTGCGCGTCGAGCGGGATCCGATATACGTCCGCGACCACTCGGTCTGGACCTCGGCGGGCGTCACCGCCGGGATCGACATGGCGCTGGCGATGGTGGACGAGGATCTCGGTCCCGAAATCGCGAACGTTGTCGCCCGGTCGCTTGTGGTGTTCATCAGGCGTGCGGGCGGTCAGTCGCAGTTCAGCCCCCAGCTCGCCGCGCAGACCGCCGAGCGTGCCCCTATCCGCGAGCTGCAGGGATTGATTGCGGAGCGGCCCGACGGCGATCTCTCGGTGCCCGCGCTTGCTCGTCGCGCCGGGATGAGTGAACGAAACTTCGCCCGTGTCTTCTCGGCCGAGACCGGGGTCCCGCCGGCGACCTATGTCGAGCAGGTACGTGTCGATACGGCGCGCCGACTGCTGGAGACGAGCCGGCGCTCAATCGATCAGGTTGCGTCCAGCGCAGGCTTCGGGACTCCGGAGGCACTACGCCGCGCGTTTGCGCGCCGGTTGCGGTTGTCGCCTCGCGAATACCGCGCTCGCTTCGGGCGGCGCGCCGCTTCGTGATCGTCAGGGACGCGCGGCGACGGCCAGCTCGCGCGGGCGGCGGAGGCAGGGCGTCTTCTGATCCGGTGGGATGTGAACGCAGAGATCGATGGGCTTGCTGGGCGGTCCGGCCTGCGCGAGGTCGTTCGCGCCCCAGCAGAAAACGCGGTCGTCGCCGCCCACCGAACAGACGTGTCGTCCGCTGGAGGCGACGGCCACCACCGTGCCGGCATCGGCGACGGCGACCGCCGAACGCGAGCAGGGCAGCTCGAACATGCCGTTCACGCGACAGCGTCCGGTTGCGCCGCCGATCCCCAGCTCACCGTAGACGTCGGAGCCCCAGCAAAACAAGCGTCCACCGTCGACGATGGCGCAGAGGCCGCCGGGCGCGAGGCGCGCCACGTGCTCCAGACCCTGCACCGTCCGCGGCGTCGACGCGCACGGATATTTTTCGAAACCAGGATAGGTCTCGAAAATTGGAGGTCCGCACTTTTCGTCGGCGCTGGGCGCGCCCAGCTGGCCGCGGTCGTCGCGCCCCCAGCACTTGACGTGACCATCGGACTCGAGGGCGCAGGTGTGAAATCCGCCGGCGATCACCTGTCGAGCCCGCACACCGGGCACCAACGTCGGCTGACGGACGCAGGGATATTCACGATGACAAAGCTCGTTTCCTGCGCGGGACACGCCGACCTCGGCGTGGTCGTTCGCGCCCCAGCAAAAGATGCGGCCATCCTTTCGCAGAGCGCAGACGTGCCCACCACCGACCGCGACCTGGCTCACGTCGGCGACGCCGTCGATGACCACCGGGGTCAATGCGCAGGCCAGGTAACTGGCGGTGCAAATATCGCCCGCTTTCGAAATCTGCGCGGAGGAGGCGTCGCCCCAACACGCCACCTGTCCGCTCTCCAGCACGGCGCAGCTGGAGTCGGCCCCGGCCGCAATGGATCGCGCGCGGATCCCTGGAACCGGCAAGGGGATACGAGCACACGCAACGTCGTCGCGACAGGCGGGCGTGACGCGCGGATCTTTCCCGACGCCGAGCTGTCCCTGCCAGTTGCCGCCCCAGCACCAGACGGATCCGTCGCCGCGCAGCGCGCATGCGTGGTCGTGACCCACCGCGAGCTGGCGCACGTCGTCCAGGCCGGGCACGACACGCGGCTCCGAATCGCAGCGGCCCGGAAACTCGACCTCCTCTTCATATTGCTCGCCGATACAGTGTTCCGACTTTCCGCGCGCCTTTTCGCCGAGCTGTCCAAGCGCGTTGTCGCCCCAGCAGATGACGTGACCATCACGTGAAAGCAGGCACGAAAACGTCATCGAGGCGGCAATTTGTGGGCGCGGCCCGGGGACCTCCACGAGGGGCGCGGTCAGCGGCGGCGGTTCCGGGACGCGGCGCCAGCACGCAGCGCCTGCGAGCAGGCAGACCGCCCCCCCCAGCCAGATGCGGGCCCGGGCGTTTTCGTGATCGACACAACGGCGCCCGCGCATCAACGGCATGAAGTTACGCTTCCCGATCGTCGCCGTCACCTCGCTGATCCTTTTCGGATGCGGTCCCACGGAATCCGACCAGACAGGTAGCGGCGGCACGACCGGCGCTGCGGGCACGACCGGCACAGGCGGCACGACTGGAACGGCAGGGACAACCGGCAGCGGCGGCACAACCGGCGCCGCGGGAAGCACCGGGAGCGGCGGCACAACTGGCAGCAGCGGCACAACCGGAGCGGCCGGCACGACGGGCAGCGGCGGGACGACCGGCACAGGCGGCACGACCGGCACGGGCGGCACGATCGGCACTGCAGGCACGACGGGCACAGGCGGCGGCGCTGCGGGAAACGCGGGCGGTGGGCGCGGAGGCACGACCGGCGCGGGTGGAACCGCCGGTACGGGTGGGGGCGCCGCGGGTCGCGGCGGCACGGGCGGCACCACCGGCAACGGCGGCGCGGGCGGCGGCGGGCGCGGCGGCACGACGGGCGCGGCAGGCGCCTCGGGCGGAACTGGTGGCGGCACGGCAGGGCGCGGCGGCACGACGGGCAGCGGTGGCACGACCGGATCGGCGGGCGCCGTCGGCGCTTGCCAGTCGCCTCACCAGAGCACGTCGACGCGCCCGCAGCTCTCGAGCACGGAGGCCGCGAACTACACGATCGCGAAGTACCTCGCGTCCGGCCCGGACGCCTGGGATCCGACCGCGGGCCTCGGCGCCGCGAGCTCGTTCACGCCCAACTTCACGGTCGCGGCCGACGGCAGCGGCACGCACACCACGGTGCAGGCGGCGGTGACCGCCGCCGCATCGGGATCGACCCGGCGATACATCCTGATCAAGCCGGGCACGTACCGCGGCGTCGTCTCGCTCTCTGGCTCCACGCCGATCACGATCTACGGCGCTGACACCGACGCGACCCGGGTGACCATCGTCAACAACGCATCCGCCGGCGACGCGGGCGGAACGGCGCAGAGCTCCGTGTTCACGTCGAAGGCCGCCGGCCTCCAGCTGATGAACCTGACGATCTCGAACGACTTCCCGACGCCGTCGAGCGGCAGCAACCTGCAGGCCGTCGCGCTCTACACCACGGGCGACAAGACCGTGCTGCAGAACGTCCGCCTGCACGGCTTCCAGGACACGCTGTACGTGGATTCATCGTCGGCGACGGCGATCGCGCGCGTCTACATCAAGGACAGCTACATCGAGGGCGACACCGACTTCATCTTCGGCCGCGCGGTTCTGGTCGTCGACGGCGGCACCATCCACTATCTGTCGTCGCGCAAGGGCACCGGGTCGGGCGTGCACTTCGCCCCCAGCACGCACGTCGACAACACCTACGGGTTCCTCGCCATCCGCGTGACCTTCAACGCCGATTCTGGCGCCCCGTCCAACAAGATCTCGCTCGGCCGCTCGTGGGATCAGAGCAGCACGGTCCCGACGCCCAACGGTCAGGCCGTCATCCGCGAGTCGGTGCTCGGCGGCCACATCAACATGACCGCGCCCTGGGCGGCGGCCGCGACATCCGGCCGCGCCTACAGCGCGACCGGGAACCGATTCAACGAGTACTGCAACAGCGGGCCGGGAGCCGGGCCGTAGCTACGAGCCGCACCGAGACCACGACGACCGGAGCGGCGAACGACGGCCCGGGCGGTCAGCCCAGGCGAACGGGTCGTTAGCGCTTCGCGATCAGCGTGGCCGTCGGGGTGGTCGGCTGCGCGTGCCAGAGCAGCTCGATCTTGCGCTCGCCCGTGCTGGCGACGCAGGCGACCTGGCCGGCCGCCACGGTGACGGTCTCGACGCGATCGGCAGCAAGCGTCGCGCCGGCCGTGCGGACCGCGGCGCAGTCGGCGTCCGTGCCCGAGGTCGCGGCGGCGACGAACACCTGCGCGCCCGAGAACCCCGAGTACATCTTGACGACCGTCGGGCCGGCGATGACCGCCTTGGCCGCCGCGGCGGGGACGTTCACCTGGCCCTTGCGGGCAGCGCCCTCGCCCGCGTGGGCGACACCGGCGAACGAGAGAGAGAGGAAGGAAATCAGCGTCAGAATCTTCGTCGTGGTCTTCATCGTGGCCTCCGTCTGCCCTGTAAAGCAACGGCAGTGCCAACAACGGAGGCCCGTAACTTCAGCTACTTATCGGCGGCGTCGGCCGGAATCAGACAATTAGCCCGATTGTCCGACGCCTAGTCGACCGCCCGCCGCTACAACCGGGCGGGTGGGGCTACGGCGCGGGGCGGCGCTACTGCGTCACGGCGCGCTGACTCTCCTGGAGCGCGCGCTTGTAGTCACGCTGGACCTGCAGCTCGTCGTCCGACGCCATGCCCTTGCCCTGCATCAGGTCGGCGACGTCGTCGCCGGCGATCTTGCGCGCCGCCGCCTCGACCTCGTGCTGCTGCAGGGCAGGAAGCTTGTTGTGAAGATCGATGAAGTACTCGGTCAGCTTCTGTCTCTGCGCCGGCGTCAGCTCGTCCGAACGTTCGAGCGCGAGCTTCGCGAACGACGACACGACGGCGTCGCGCGCCCGCGGCCGGGACTCGATGAACATCAGGTCCATGCCGCTGTTGATCGTCTCGCCCTGAAAGATGCCCGACAGGCCCCGAACCAGATCGGACCAGAGGGGATCCTTGTCGGGCTGGGTCGGGTCCGCGGCGGCCGCCTCGAGCAGCATGGTCAGCCGCGACGGTGAGTCGCCCTGCGCGAGAAGATCGTTCAGCGCACCCCGCCTTTCGGGGCCGGCCGGATCAGCGTGGGCGCGCGCCAGCACCTCCAGCGCGCGCCGCAATTGCGACAGATCCATCTCCGCGCTGCTTCTTGCGGGCGCCGCTGGCGTCTCGGCGGCGGACTGCGTCGCTTCAGAGCCCGGGTCAGCCTTGTGCCGTTTGACCTTCGAGGCGAGCGCCCACACTCCGGCGCTCGCCCCGACGATGACGAGCAACAGCCACACAGGGAGGCGTGACCTGGATGGCGGTTGCACGTCCTTACCCCTTACTCGATGTCAGCCGGGTTGTTGAACAGCGGCGTCAGCGCGATCGCGCCGTGCCCGTTCTGCGGGAAGTTCGACGCGGCCGGGTTGATGTTGCTGGTGTTGGACGCCGTGTCGTCGGGCGGGAACAGCACCAGGCTGTTCAGGAACGCCAGCACCAGGTTCTTGTTCGCACGCGACTGACCGTTGAAGTTGTCGCGCGCGGCCTGCGCCTCGCCGCCGTGCCGCATGATCACCTCCTCGAGCGTCTGGCTGCGACCGTCGTGCCCGTACGGCGCGGTGGTCGCGACACCCCAGAGCGGCTCGGTGATGAACTGCCGCTGGAAGGTGCCGTCGAAGTTACGCTCGGTGAAGTTGTTGCCGAGATCGTGACGCTTGAGGTCGGCGAAGAAGTTGTTCACGACGAACGACTGCCGGGCGGCCTGCTTGATGACCGGCTCCGACGACGGATCGTCGATGGTGACGATTCGGGGCGTCGCGGTCGCGAACAACCGGTTGAACGGGTTGCCGCTGGTGGTCGGGCTCGCCGGGTTGAAGTCGGAGAACACCGTGTCCACGTCCGCCACCCGCCGATCGGCGTTGATGGTCAGGCTGGCGACGTGGCAGCTCGTGCAGCCGACGTTCGTGAAGATCGTCCGGCCGGCGTTGACGTCGCTCGAGCGATCCGGCGACACGCTGGACGCCGGCTTGAAGTAGTTGAGCAGGTAGAACTCCTCGAAGTCCACCAGGCTCACCGGCATCTCGTTGGCGATGCCGTCGCCGTCCGGATCGAGGCCGTTGTTGCCGGTGACGGGCGGCCCCTCGATGGCGTCGATCGTCCCGTCCAGGACCATGCCCGCGGGCGTCACGACCCGCTGCCGGTTGATGGCGGCGTTCCGCAGGTCGGGATCATCGGACTGAAGTCCCATCTCCGCGTTGAACGCCCCGACCAGGAACTCCCGGATCGAGATCGTTCCGCCCTGGGCGAAGAACGGCCGCACGCGCAGGTCGGGGTTCACCCCGACGACGCTCGTCGTCACGAAGGTGCCGTTCGGGTTCGCGGTGATGGATCCATAGTTGATCCCCTTCGAGGTCAACGTCCGCGTCTGCGCCGTGCCGGAAGACTGGGCCGCCGCCAGGGCGCCCGCGCGGATCGCGCGTAGATCGGCGGTGATCTCGTCGCCAAGCATCTCTTGCAGGCCGAGCCCGAAGAGGTGCGGCGCGTCGCGGCTGTCGGGACGCGTGAACACGTCGCCGCCGTGTCCCGCCGAACCGCGCGGGCGGCCGTGGCAGCCCGCGCACGAATCGACGATGCCGGCGCCGATCGACGCATCGAGCGCGATGTTCCCGCTGCGGTCGCGCCCGCCGAACCCCTGCGTCGGGAGGAACTTGCGCTGGAAGATCTGGCGGCCGCGCCGGATCGCCCGGAACGGATCGCGCTGAATGATGTAGATGGACGACCCCTGGGTCAGGTTGTTACCCCGCCCATTGCCTATCTGGCCGCCCAGGTTCTTGTGAATGCCTTCGTTGACGGCATTCCCCGAAATCTTCTCCAATGTATCTCGCATCTGCGCGTTCGCAGATCCCGCGAAGGCGACGCCCGCCAGCCCCGCCGCGACAGCGACTCCAAACACTCTTCGCTTCATGAGGACACTCCTTTCGTGAACTCGACGGGACAGAAAGTCGCTGGCGCGGTTTCGAGCAGGCATGTCTCTTCATCAAAAAACCTTCGCGCATGAAAATTTTTTTTCATGCCCGGATGAGCCGATCTCGGCTGGTGCGAATCCGTGAAGAAAAATGGACCATTTTTGAAAGCGGGCAGTCTTCGTTGACGCTGTTTGCAAACATTCTTGACCGTGTTTGTCGTGCATCTACCAAGGATGAGCTCACCGAGCGCAATGTGCCTTGCAGTATGATCTCGAACGCCGTGGCTTCCGATCGACGGGCCTCGACAACCATTCTTCGAGTCTCCATGTATCTTCATCAGGTGATGACGCGAGGACATCGCCTGTCGGTCGTCGGGTTCGGCGTCGCTCTCGTCTGCCTGGCTCAATGTCGGCGGCGGGAGATCGTGCGGTCCGACGCGACACCTCCCGCGGCGACGGAGAGAGCGCGCGCCGCGCCCGAGCCGCGTGACGCGCCGCCGGCCGTCGCGGACGCCGCATCGGACGCCGAGAGCCCGCTCGAACCGTCGCAGGGCCGCTGGCTGGAGGGCAACATCTATCAATTCCGCGTGGACGAGATCCGGCGATGCACCCCGCCCGCCCTCGTCGGTTTCGTGCGCGTGGGCGTCCTGGTGCGCGTCGCCTCGAAGATGGACGAGCTGCTGGTCGCGCCTCGCGACGTCAAGCTGGAGGCCGGCGGCGTGATCCTGGAAAGCACCGTCCTGCCGAGCGCGGCGGGCGGCTGCGCGCCGATTCTCGCGCCGAAGTCGCTGCGCGCCGGCAAGTCCGCCGCCGGCGTGGTCGTGTTCGATCTGCCGGCCGGTTTCAACGCCGAGCACCGCCCGCTGAAGGTCACCTATCAGCCCACGCGCTGGGGAGGCGCTCGCCGCGTCGAGGCCGTCCTGCCTCCCGAATCAATTTCCCGCTAGAGCACATCTCAAAAAGCCCCGGAGGGCTTTTTGAGAAGAGTGCTCTACTGTTTTTTCAGGTAGAACGCTCATCTCAAAACTCCCGGAGGGAGTTTTGAGATGCGTTCTAGCCGGGCGGACCAGACGGCGGCCTGGCAATCGCGCATCGACGCGTTGTTCGGGGCGTCGAGCGCGTTCGGGTGATCGGCCCACGGGTTCGCGGTGTCGAGGACGCCGAGGCGCTTGTTCACGAACAGCAGCTCGTAGGCGTCCGTGGGGAACGGCCCGCTCCACCACCGGCACACGTTGTTATTGAAGTGCACGTTCACGATGTGGAAGGTCTTCTTCAGCTTCTCGATCACGTCGATGTACGTCGGGTCGTCGAGTTCGTGAAACTCGACGTCCATCTGGTCGATCAGCGCGAGCGTGCTGTCGGGAGTCGCCGCCAGCGATTTCCACTCCGACGTCTCGACATCCATCTTCACCAGCAGATGCTTGCCCGTGTCTCCGTTCCGGGCGATCTGGTTCACCACCGAATCGAACGGGCGATTGTCGATGCGGGCCGGACCCGGGCCGACACACTCGTCATAGAAGTGAAAGTCCGCGCCGGCGCAGACCGGACGATCCGGATTGAAACAGTCGTACTGGTGAACGGGCAGGTGATACGCACGCGAAACGTCGCAGCCCCACTCGTCACGACCGTCGATTCCGTACGAATAGACCGAGCGCGCCTCGCCGGTGAAGTTCTCGCACAGCAGGTAGCCGCCGTCGTTTACCGCGCCGAAGCGTTTCAGCGTGCAGTTCGAGAGGCGCACGGGTCGAATGGCGGCAAAAAGCTTCGTGCGCAGCCCGCGAAGCGCCACGAACCGATAAATGTTCTTCGCCTGCACGACCACGCCTGCAACGATGCAGAGCACCGCCACGGTCCGGAACGCCAGCCTGCCCTTCGACATGGCGACGATTCTACGGACGGCCTAGCGCGCCGTCACGAAAGCGGTGATTCGATCGATGTCCGCGGCGGACAGCTCGCCCGCGCGAAGCGGCGGCATCCGGTCGGGCGACGTGCGCGGCAAGGCGATGCGTCGGACGATCTCGCGCGCGACGTCCGCGTCCAGCCGATCTGACGCGGCGGCGTTGAAGCGGCTGCGCGTGAGGCGGGCATCGGTGTTGTCGCCGTGGCAGCGGACGCACATCGTTCGCAGCGTCACGTCGGGCGCGGCGCCTTCGTCGGGCGACAAGCCGATCGCCCGCGCCGCGCCCGCGTCCATCAGACCCGACAGCATCGTGAAGGCGTCGCCGGGTTCCTGGCCGCGCGCGGGCGTCGCGACGAATGCCGGGAAGTCGCCCGCGACCGTCGCACGCGCCGATCCGTCCAGGACGTCGGGGTCGAAGTAAGGCACGGGTAGACCGCGGGCGCGCCCGGCGGCGCGGTAGCGATCCCACGCGCCGCCCGCGCCGTCGGCCCGGCCCGTCTGGAGGCGATCGCACAGGATCGCCTGCGACGGAAACGGCTCTGGCTCGGAGAACGCGCAGTCGGGTGGGGTGCAGGGAATGTCGCCGATCCCGTCGGCCCGTCCGGTGGCGTAGTAGAGGAAGGACGACAGATCGTAGCCGCTGGGCGCGGCGACGAGGTCGGCCACCGCGATGCCGCCGTGCCGGCCATCCGGCCCGTCCACGGCGCGCAGCAGATCGGCGCCGTCGGCGGCGATGTCTCCGTCCACGAGCGCGGTCGTGCCGTCCGCGGCCGCGCAGGCGGTCGGCGACGTGACGCCGCGGAAATCGCCCCAGTGCATCCAGGGTCCGTCGAACTGCCGCATGAGGAGGTGCCGGCGCGTGCCCGCGCCGTCGGGGCGATGGCAGGAGGTGCAATCGAGCGGCGTATCCTCCAGGTCCGCGTCGGCGTAAAGCGTCCACCCAATCCATCCGCTCTCGAGGCGCTCGGTGAGCAGATCGGCGGGCGCGCAGGCGCCACCGTGGCACCGGGGTTCGAACGCGAGCAGGTAGAAGTTGAAGTCGTTCGCGGCGGCGTCGTAGCCGACCATCTCGACGAACGGCTCGCCACGCGAGAAGGCCACGGCGGCGATCGCCTTCTCGTCGAGCGGCGAGTAGCGCGGAAACACGACGATGCGCGGGTTCAGCGCGGTGACGGTCCGCGCGGACAGGCCCAGCGAGTGCGTCGCGACCGCGACCGGACCGCCGCTCCCGGGCGAGAAGCCGAGCGCGGCGTAAAGGTCCGTGAGGCCCCCGAGCGTCGGGGCCGGCGACTGGCAGAGAGCGCGCGCGATCGGATCGCCCGCGCCGCGCCCGCAGGCCACCGCGGTCTGCGCCGGACCCGTGCCGATCTTACCGAGCCAGGCGTCTTCGACGTTCCCCGGCGACACTTCGAATCCGACGTGGGCCGGGCGATCGTCGCCGCAGCCGGCCGCGGCCGCTGCGATCAATGGTATCGCGGCGAAACCAGCGGGCGGCAATCGGCGCCGACGACGAACGACGGCGAGACCGAGCAGCGTCAGCAGCGGCGCGAACGACGTCCGGCTCTCCGCAATGGCACAAGAGCAGCCGCCGCCGTCACCGGTGCCGCCCTCGCCCGCGTCGGTTCCGGGCGCGGCGATCGAGATGTTCGCGCAGTGGTGATAGAAGCAGTTCCCGCTGGCGCCGACGTCGGCCTGCATGAATTCGAGGATCTGCAGCGTGCAGTTGGCGCAGGTGACGTCGCCCGGCAGCGTGACCTCAAACGACTGCGGTCCCGGGAACGGATCGGTGTGCGGAAGGACGCCGTCCCTCAGCACCGGGAAGACGGGCGGATCCTGGATCGCGAGCCCCATACACGTTCCCGCCACCGTCGTCTCGGGATCAGGCGGAAGGCCATCGAATCCGTTCGTCGACAGCGTCGCCCGGTAATGACCGGGATGGAAGACCGCCTCGTCGATGTTGATCGTGATGGTCTGTCCGGGGCGAAAGGACCTGACGGCGCCGGTCGGCACGGCGGCGACCTGAGGATCGGCCTGACCGCACGGCGCGCTCTTCTGCGGATTGCCCTCGCCGTCTTGTTGCGCCCAGTTCGCCGGCGTCTGTAGAAGAAAGTGGGCTTTCGCCTCGCCCGACGCGAGGACGATGGCGCCCGCGGCAACCACCGCGGCGATGTCGGCCTTGCACATCGCGGCTCCTCTCTACTTGATGTCCGAACGCCCGTCGTTCCGTCGCGTCATCGGGGACGAGGCGCCAGAGCGACGCGCACCAGCGCGATGACCAGCAGCAGCGCGCCCACCGGGACCAGCAAGATGCCCAGCGACGGATCGCCCTCGCTGTTGAGCACACCGCCCAGGAAGAACCCCAGCGGCATCAGCACGGCGCCCCAGCGGATCGCCGCCATGACCCGCGGGCGGATCGAATCGGCGATGTACGCCTCGGCGAGCGCCGCCGAGACCAGGCACAGGATCCCCAGCAACGTGCCGTGCGCGTGCGCGAGGCGCCACATCTCGCGACGCATCTCGCTGGCCAGGTAGGTCTGCACCTTGAACCCGTGCAGCCCCTCCAGCGTCACGCCGAACGGTAACGAGACCGCGAGCAACAACCACCCGGTGCGCAGCGTCTTCCGGACCGCGGGGTCGTTCGTCTTCACGGGCGCCGCCGTCATTCACCCACCGATATCACGTGGCCGCGCTGGAGTCCCAGCAGCGGCCGGATGCGCTCCAGCTCTAGCCGGTAGTCGCGCCCGACGAACAGGCCGTCGGGCGGCGGCGGCAGGCGTTCGCGCGCGGCGGCGCCGAAGCGCTGCAACAGCACCGGCAGCGCCGGATCGCGGACGTCGCGCCCGCCGTGGACGTCGAACGCGGCGAGGTCGTTCGCCAGGCCAAGGCCGAGCGACCGGTCCAGGTCCAGCGCCGACCGCCGCGCCAGCACGCGCACGGCGCCGTACGCGTCGCCCAGCCCGACCAGGGCGTTCGCCAGCATGAACCCGCGCGCGCCGGGCGGCACCGCCGAGTCCGGGCTGCCCAGCGCCGCCACGTACACGGCCCGCTGCAGCGGATCCCCGCCGTGCGCCGAGATGAGCGCGTCGGGCGCGTCCAGCGGCGCGCCGTCGGGGCGAGCCGCCGGGCGCCGATAGCGCGCGCCCCAGAAGTCACGCATGCGATCCGCGGCCCACGCCGCGCTGCGATCGGCGTGACAGAGCGTGCACGCGTCGGGGCGGCTGCCCTCGACATCGCGCGCGACGTCGGGCGATTCGACGCGGTGGCTGCGGTGGACCTCCAGCACGCCGTAGACGATGCGGGGCATGTGGCACTCGACGCAGCGAGACCCGCTGGACTCGGGCGCGTGGTGCGTGTGCGCGCGGACGTCGCGCGCCAGCTCGGCGTGACACTGCGTGCAGGCGCGATCGCCAAGCCGATCGGGCGCGAGCTGGCCCGCGACGTCGCCGGTGTGCATCGTGTGGCAGCTCGTGCAGGTGAACCGCCCGCCTCGAAAGCACGGCGACTGCGTCAGGCCGACGTACTCGTAAGCGGTCAGGCGCGCGGTGCCGTCGTTCCAGAAGCGCAGCCGGAAAGTGTCGGGGTCGCCCGGCGGCGGCACGGGTGTGTCGCGCGACAGCGGAATCACGTGACCCGTCAGCACGCCGCCCGGGCGGAACGTCGGACCGGTGTCGAGGAACTTCCAGATCTTCTCTGTCTCGTTTGGGATCCGCTGCGCGTGGCACTGCCCGCACAGCGCCGCGCTCTCCGCCTGACCGACGCGCAGCGGATCGACGATCGCAGTCGCGTCGGCGCCGCCGGCGCGCGCGAGGGCGCTGCGGTAGCGCTCGACCGGCGACGCGAACCGCGCGACGTGCGCGCGCGCCGGCCCGTGGCACGATTCGCAGGCGATGCCGACGTCGGCGACGTGCGTGTCGAACCGCTTCTCGCTGCCGTCGCCGACCGGCTTCAGCCCGGGCGCGACGCCGCTGTTGTGGCAGAAGACGCAGTTCACGTTCCAGACCGCCTGGTGGCGCGACCAGTCGTCGTCATCGGGTTCGAGAAACACGCCGTTCAGGTGCATCCAGCGCGCATCGCCGATGTGCCACAGCAGCGGCAAGCGCCGGTAAACCGTCCCGCTCGGTCCGTCGACGCGCTCGAAGTACTGCTGGTAGCGCCGCGACCCGACGCACAGCGCGACCTCCGCCTCGCGCGGCCCGTCGCCGCCCACCGCCGGCAGGCGAAAGAAGAAGCGGCCGTCGCGCGCGAACGGCGTCGCGGTCGCGCCGAACATCGTGACCGGCGCGCCGTCGAAGCGCCCGCGTACGATCGAGGCGTCCGGCAGCTGCGTCATGGACGCGTGATAGGTGCGGCGCCAGCTCGCGTGATGGTCGGGGTGACAGGCGCGGCAGGCGCTGGCTCCGACGTAGTCGCTCTCGCGCGAGAACAGCGGCCGCGCCGCCTCCGCCCGGCGCACGTCGTGCCCCGTCGCCAGCGCGAGCGCAACGGCCGCCGGCGCCGCCGCCAGGCAGGCGATCACCAGCCACGCGCCGCGGGCCTTCGCGGGCAGATCTTTCCCGTTCACGATCTCAGATCGATTGGCCGCCACCTCGACGATCCGTGGCGCCGCGCATGGGCGCAGGTTGTACCTGAACATAAGATCAGGTACAGTCTTGGGCGGTCAGATGTCGACGGCGTCGGAGCTTGCGCGGTCGGGGCCGTTGCCGGAGCCCCGCATCTGCTGTCTGGACCTGGACACGTTCTTCGTCTCGGTCGAGCGTCTTCTCGATCCGTCGCTGGAGGGGAAAGCGGTCGTCGTGGGCGGAAGGCCGGGCAGCCGCGGCGTGGTGACCGCCGCCAGCTACGAGGTGCGCCGGCTGGGCGTGAAGTCCGGGATGTCGCTGATCGAGGCGGGCAAGCTGGCGCCGGACGCGATCTACCTTCCGACGCGCGGCGAAATTTACGGCGACTACGCGGAGCGCGTCCGCGAGATCGCCAGGCGCTATTCGCCCATCGTGGTGGTGGCGAGCATCGACGAGATGTTCCTCGATTTCTCCGGGTGCGAGCGGCTCTACGGCCGCCCCGGTGACGAGCACGGCAACGCCGCCATCGAGCGCGCCGTCCTCGCGATGACGGGCGCCATCGACGCGGAGCTGGGCCTTCCCGCCAGCGCCGGCATCGCGACCAGCAGGGTGATGGCGAAGGTCGCGTCCAGCCTCGCCAAGCCGCGCGGGGTGATGCTGGTGCCGGCGGGCGTCGAGCGCGCCGTGCTCGCGCCGCTGCCCGTGCGGTCGTTTCCAGGCATCGGTCCCGTCGGCGAGTCGAAGCTCGTCGCCGCCGGCTACCAGACGCTGGGCGCCGTCGCGGACGCGCCGCTCGCGGAGCTGCGGAAGATCTTCGGGGCGTGGGCGGCATCGATCCAGCGCGGCGTCCAGGGTCACGGCGCGGGCGCGATCGGGCGCGAGCGCCCGGCCTTCTCGGAGCACGATCCGGAAGGCGAGACGATCGGCAGCATCTCGAACGAGCGCACCTTCATGGAGGACGTGTCCGATCCGGCGGCGATCGAATCGGTGCTCTGCGGCCTGTGCGAGCGCGTCTGCTGGCGCGCCCGCAAGCGCCGCATCAAGGCGCGAACCGTCACGCTGAAGCTGCGCTACGCCGACTTTCACACGCTGACCCGATCGCGCACCTTCGCGCCGACCAGCTGCGAGCTGGAGCTGTACCCGATCCTCAAGGAGATGCTGGTCGCGGCACGCACGCGCAAGCTGCCGGTGCGGCTGCTCGGCGTCCAGCTGTCGAACCTGGGCGCGTTCGAGCAGCTTCCGCTTTTCGACCAGCACGAAAAGGCGGATGCCGCCGTCGATCGGATCCGCGAGCGGTACGGGTTCTCCATGGTCACGCTGGCCACGCAGTTGGGCGGCGCGGGCAAGAAGCTGGCCGGCCGTCGCTCCGTCGGGCGAAGCGGCTGATCGGCGCCGCGGCTTCGAACGGCGCCGCGGCTTCGAACGGCGCCGCGGCTTCGAACGGCGCCGCGGCTTCGAACAACGATAAGATGCGGGTCGTGCGCCTGGCATCGGCGATCGCAATTGCGGTGGCGCTGGCGGCGCGGCCCGCGATGCCCGCGCCCCGCTGCGCGGCCCGGACCGGCGCGTGGGTCGCGCTCGGCGCACACGGTGGACCGAGCGTCAGCGCCGAGACACCCGTCGTCGCGATCGGAAAGCGCATCTTCGTCTTCGGGTGGACCC
>Ga0070690_100000287_pt1 | contig 25877 bp, 24 predicted proteins | sample KBSS33HmetaG_FD_64671 | JGI IMG/M metagenome (GOLD analysis project Ga0070690, IMG submission 64671) | Switchgrass rhizosphere microbial communities from Kellogg Biological Station, Michigan, USA - KBS S3-3H metaG | ecosystem: Host-associated > Plants > Roots > Rhizosphere ... | reverse complement strand
GCTTCGTGACCAGGGAATGGAACGACATGAAGCTTTGATCGCGGCCAATCACGTCCGCCTGCGGCCCATCCTGATGACCACCGTTGCGATCGTCGCCGGCATGCTGCCGATTGCACTTGGAAGAGGATCCGGCGCCGGATCGCGGGCATCGATGGCCATCACGATTATCGGCGGTCAGATGCTTTGCCTGCTGCTCACGCTGCTGGTGACGCCGGTTGTCTATTCGTATTTTGACGATCTGAGGGAATGGCGATCGTTGCGCGTTATTTCGTGGGTGCGCGCGAGGAGCTTCGGGAAACTGCAGCCGGGCACTCGCGAGAAGTAGCAGGCGCCATCTTTGGTGCCATGGTCCCGAAAATCAAATCACAGATCGGGTACGTGATATTGAAACAGAACCGCGACATCAGCTGAAGGTCATGATGCCGTGTGTGATGCAGCCGCATCCTTTCCATGAAAGGAAGACGCCCAACCCAGGAATTTCCGGGCATATGGTAGGCCAGGTGGAACAGTTCGTAATTGGCGTAATATCCCAGGGCCACCGCGAGGAACAAATAGCCGACGTTGGCCGATATCCAGAGCCCAAGCAGCAACGCCACTGAAAGTCCGGATACCCCAACGAATAACGCCAGATTGAGCGGCGGAAAGAGAATCGCCGCGAGGTCACGCATCCCCTCCAATTCCATCCATTCACTGGTGAAGTAGTGATGATGTTGCAGCGTGTGGTCCTTGTAGACCATCCGCAATCCCCGAAAGCGGTGGTGCATTGGACCGCGATGTGCGGCATATTCCGTTAGGTTCGCATACAGAAACGTAATGGGAATCGTCAGCCACTCTACCGAACGGACGTCTTTGAGCTGAAGCAGGCAATACAAGACAACGACGAGGCTCGCCCCCACCGTAAGAATGAGGTGTACCGTTCCCGAGTACATTCGGAATACCCGTTCCCGCTGGTAAGACCTGCGAAATTCGGCAATTTTGGAAGGAATCACCACCATCGAAAACTCCTCTCCGGGCCGCAGGAGATATGGTACCTGTTGTCCTGTGGTTCCCGCGAGAAGGTCTGAATGGATAATCCTGAACAAAGGGTCTCGCGGCAATGATTATGTCGATGGCGCACTCGTGATCGCATCCGCGATTCCATCGTGGCCATCGCGTCCGGTCGACACAGGCAATTGAACTCCGATTTCCGGACGGCTCGTGCTTCCTGCGTTTATCGGCCGGATAACTTGACGCCCGGCGTTTATGGCGCGCATCATTGCCGGAAACAGGTGATCCCATGAAGACTTTTCTCTTGATGGCTGCGCTTCTTGCTCCTGCGAGTACCGTTCAGACTGCTACCGGAATGGTTTCGGGCGAGATCCGAACGCGGGAAGGAAAACCCGCAGTGGGAGTTCGTGTGAGTGCGATGGCTATACCAGATGCCGGCGTTCCTGCCAATAGCGGTACCGCACTTATCAGTATCGGAGTAACTGACAATCAGGGCCGTTACAATCTCGAGCACATCCTACCGGGACGCTACTTCATTACGGCTGGATTCGTTGACCTTCCAACCTATTATCCGGGTGTGTCAGCGATGTCCGGTGCAACGCCGGTGCAGGTGTTGCCGGGAATTCCTGTCACCGGAATCAATTTCGTGGCTGCGAATTCTCTGGGTGTAACGGTCAGCGGCCGCGTTCGCAGAGCGACAGGAACTGAAGGCGTTGGCGGTCAATCGGTCGCGCTGATCGGCGGCACCGCTCCGATTCAGCAAGCCACGACAACCGCTGATGGCTCATTTCAGATTCTGAGGGTCCTCCCAGGTTCGTATCAATTGAGTTCGGCTGCCGGCAGAACCACTCAACCGCTGCCAGTTATTGTGGGCGATCGGGACGTCTCGGGACTAGAGATCGTCGTGATCCCGACCGTGAATGTCACGGGGAGTGTTGTCATTGAAGGGAATGGGATGCGGCCTCGCATCCAGCTTCAGCTCTCTTCGTTTAAAGGAACCGGGCAAAGCGTGGGCATGTCGACGCAGCAAGACGGTTCCCTACGGGCACTGGTGCCGGAGGGGGAATACCGAGTTTCCTGGCAAAGTCTGCCCGTGGGATACGAAATAAAGTCCGTCACCTCAGGCAATGTCGATCTCCTGACCCACTCCCTGAAAGTTTCTGTGGACGCACCTCCGGAATCCGTCCGAGTCGTGTTATCGGTCGACGGGAAGCCATGGGTGAAAGTTTCCGGTCGAGTCACAAACCCAGGGTCCACCCGGACGCTAATATTAACTGGCCCGAATGTGGACCAGATTCAATTGACTGTGAATCCTGATGGAACCTTCGAGATACCACAGGTATTGCCGGGCCAATACCAGGTCCGTCCTAACCCGATTACTGTGCCCTCGGTACCGAGCATTCGATTGCTGGCCACTCAATCGATCAGCGTTGTCATTCCAAATCAAGACACCACGAACCTCGTCATTCCGATGCCTTTGATGAAAGTTGTTCAAGGTATAGTCGTGAACAACTCCGGAGCGGCGGTTCAGGGCCGGTTTTCGCTAAGCTATCAACAAAACAGTCCCACGTCTTCCTCGTCGGGTTCAACATCGATCACAACGCCGTCCGATGGTAAGTTCACGCTCGAAGTGTCCCCGGACAGTGATGTGCATATTTCTGTGAGTGCCCCCGGGTATCCCACAAAGTCACTTACCTACGGCGCAACGGACCTCATGCGGGACAATATGAAAGTCGCCATGACGGATACTGCAGACTTGCGAGTTGGGTTGGACACGATTGCGACGGCGATTGGCGTGGGTGGCGCGGTTGTGGGATCGATAGGCGGTGTCGTTGGCGGCGTTCCCGGGGGGGTCCTCACCAGTTCACTTGGGAGAACTGTCATAGCGCCACCACCTCCACCCCCACCACCACCCCAACCTACGCCGCCAATACAGGCAGCTTCACCCGCGAATGTGAATCGGGTCAGCTCCGAGGTGGCTCAGTCGAACATTGCCTCGAGTGTTGCCCCGATCTATCCTCCGCTTGCAAGAACTGCCCGAATACAAGGCAGTGTCGTGCTGCAGTTCGAGATTTCGATTGAAGGCCGGGTACAGAACATCAGTGTCGTGAGCGGTAATCCTCTCCTCACTGCCGCTGCCCTTGATGCAGTCCGGCAGTGGACCTACAAACCATTTGTTCTGAATGGCCAGACGATTCCGGTGTACACAACCGCAACTGTGAACTTCACATTGCCGTGAGGTGCTGTTTGTCCGTGCTGCGCGATCAACACTGCGTGCCGCTGCCGTCCCCGCCGCGCGGCGGGGACGGCAGCGTGTTGTAAAACCCGTGTGTCAATCGCCGCACATCCCCATTGCCGCCTCCAGTTTTTCTTCGAACTCCCTCAGAACTGCCGAGGTTCGTTAGAACAGGAAGCGCAGCTGCCCCTGAAAGATCCGCGTCTGATTGCCCTTCGCGGCTATCGTTCCGAAAGCCGAGTTGTTGATGCTGTACTGCGGGTTGTTGGGCTGCGGATGGTTCAACAGATTGGTCGCATCGAAGCGAAGCTGAACCTGCTTGCTTTCGGTAATTCGGAATTGCTTGTTCAGGCTTCCATCCAATGTCCAACTGCCCGGGCCGATGATAGTCTGCTGTCCGAGCGTTCCCCGTTTGCCGGGAGCCGGGTTCTGGAGAACAATCCTGCCCGACGAATCCGCGATGGCCCGCAGCGGGCACCCGTTTGTGACTCCCGTCCGGACATTGAATCCCATCGCGTCGGTGGTGTCCAGGAGACCGCCAGGAGCGCAAGCAGGGTCGGTAACGACCTGATAGGTTCCCACCGGGCCGAAGTATGTGCCTCCCAGACCCTGTCCCCCAACGTTTTCACCCCAGTGGACTTCGCCGCCCTTGAGATCCCAGGGGCCCACCACATCCGGAGTGCCATTGCCGTACAACATACTTTGCGCGCTGATCGTCGCCGGAGCTCCGCTGAAGACATTACCGGTCCAACTGAATCTCCAACCCTCAACGACACGAGCCAGGGCTCCCGAACTGTTCCCCAATACTAATTTGTTCGGACCTATGGGCAATTCAAATGTCCCGTTCACCCGGAACTCGTGACCGCGATGGTTCGACGCGATCCGGTAGTCGGCGTCCCGGTTTAACGGGTCGGTCCAGCCTGTTCCCGGCAATTCCATGGACTTGGCCCACGTATAGGTTCCCGTGACGCTTGTGCCTGGCGTGGGCCGGACTGTGATCTGAGTTTCAAGGGAGTGGTAGTTGGAACTGCCAGTGTTGGCGTTGTAGTTCGCGTTGGTGAACTGCGGGTTGGCAACCAGGTAATCTTCCGGAAAGCACCGCAGAGGGGTAGGGATCGCGGCCCCGACCGTGGTCTGGCCGTTGGCTAAGCGATCGCAGCCGTTGCGTAGAATTCTGCCGCCCAGGGGATTGCTGACCGACTGAGGCGGCAGAAGACCCGTTGTCGGACTGCCGGCCGTGTTCGAGTTGATGAAGGTGGCAATGTTGATGTAATCGCCTTGCGCAAACTGCGTGGCGAACCGGCGTCGCAGATGGAGCGAGCCGGTTTGAACGACACCGGCACTGTTTGTGGTTCCAATAGTGGTGTATCCGGACGTCGTGCTGTTCAGGTTCATCCCGGCGAACATCTGATCGAAGAGCGGGGCCTCTCCGCCGCGACGCACGGTTTCCAACGCATTGAACAGTTCCGAATTATAGAAGACGTTTGACGTGTTGAGATTGATCGTGTTTTGGCCAAAGAATCCAAGACCGATCTGCTTCTTCGCCTGTGTCCCGGCGTACCTCACGTCGACGATGATGTTCTTGTGGAGCTGATGCGTCACAGAGAGAGTGAAATTCTGAATGTAGGGTGTGGTGTAGTTCGGGTCGAACGCCGTGTAGGTGAGCGCCGCCGGATGACTGTAAGGAGCGCCCAATGTGCCTCCGGGAAGAGCGGGGCTCGTCGGTTTTAACGGAATGATCGAAGAGACGTTACTCAGGTTGAGATACGGATTGCCCAGAGCGGCGAAATCAATCGTCGCGTTGCTAGTCGCGCCGGGTGCTCCGCCCAGGTAGCTTTCGGCGCCGGAACCGCCGCGGCCCGCGCCCCCGAATGTCATTTGATAGCCGCCTCGAACGGTCGTCTGGCCTTCCCGTCCGAACGGGGGTTGCCAGGCGAACCCAATAGCCGGTCCAAAATTATTGAAGTCGTTGGGATATACGGTCTTGTCTGGATTCGGGCTGTTCGGCCCCACAAACTCCACGGTAGTAATCAGATTGGGATCACAGTTCGACGCGGGAATTCCGGCCACTCCGCTGGCCTGGCCCATACTGCACTGCAGCGAACCGTTGGGCCCATAACCGTTGAGATAAACATTGCCCGGAGTCACTAGCCAATTGTCGAAAGGGCTGGTCGTCCCGAGCACCGTCCGTCCCACGCCAAAAAGGCCAAGCCCCATTCCGGGCGCTGCGGTCGTAAAGCCCGAGGCAATGAAAGGCACGCCGTAGTATTCCCAGCGCAGGCCCAGATTGAGTGTGAGCGATTTGCTGAACTTCCAGTCATCCTTAATGAAGAAGGCCGCCTCGTTGGTGACCTGATCCCGGTACTTCCGCTCCAGAGTCTTATAAGTTTCCCATTTCCCATTCTCGACGTCGCCAGCGTCATCGATCCAGTAGAGTTGGGAACCCTGATTGACCGAACCGTTGAAGAAGTACAATAGACTCCGCGCCTGATCCTGAGCGCCTGTGGTTGCAGTCGTAATCAGCCCCGGAAGGCCGCCGCTGGTCGTTGAAATGTTGGTGGCGACATTCGCCCCGGCGCCTCCCGTGAGCGTCGGAAGTGGCGTTCCCTGGACCGCGTTGTAGGCCACCGATTTCGTCAGGCGGATCTCGCCGCCGAATTTGAACGCATGTGTTCCTCTTGTCCAGCTCAGAGTGTCGCCGAAACTGTACAGCGGCGTGCGATTGCCATTGTAGTCGCCATTGTTATAAGGCGAGTTGGCGAGGCTCAAAAGAGCGGGGTTGAAAACTGCCGGGTAGCCATCGCCTCCCTGCAAGAAAAATTTCTTGGCTACGTCGGCGATTTCTTTGTCGGGATTCTCCCAGGGGTTGTACTCGTTCAGAACGTTATAGCGGATACCAAACCGGGCTTCATTGATCATCGTTGACGACAAACTGGACGTGAAGCTCGACGTGAGGACCCACGGCGCGCGCCGCGTCAGCCCGTGAGGGTTATCGGGCCAGTCGGAAAAGTTCGTCCCTTCATTATCGCGTTCGACGGAATATCCGAAATTCGCCTTGTGGCGCTGACTGAAGTTATGGTCGATTTTGATGTTGTACTGCGTGCGTTCGATATTCGCATCTCCACCATAAGCCGAGGCTGAATTGAGCCCCTGGTTCAGCGCATTGCGCGTCCAGCTGACTTGAGCCGTATTGAGTCCGTCACCTCCCTGGAATCGGTTTGCGTGCGGCATGAGAGCCAGGAAGTTCTGCATGAATCCGGTCGTGTCCGCCGCCTGCCGGCCAACGTCCCAGTACGAGGCGCCGCCGTTCGGGAAATAGGCTGTCCCGCCGGGACAATCCGCCTGACTAAAGGGGGTCATTTGAAAGGTGTCGGGATTGACTTTCTGCGTGCCAAAAACGCTAAAACAGATCAGGCCCTTGCCGCCGTAAAGCAACGGATCCTGAGTCTGGCTCAGAGGATTTCCCTGAAAGTCGACTGCGGGTCGAGAAGTCGTGCCCGGCGTGGCATCCGCATCGTCGGGCGTCCATCCGTCGAAATAACGGAAGATTCCCTGGCGAGCGGTATCCGTTAGAACCATTCCATTGACAAGGGCCCGAGTCTTTACAAAATTTCGATCGAAAAGGCCGAAGAAAAATGTTTTGTTCTTGATGATGGGCCCGCCAAAACTGAACGTAAGCTGATTCTGGTTTTGCCAATCGGGAACCGTGGGTTTCCAAAGTCCGGTCTTCGGGTCGATATCATTGTTTCTGTCCCAGGTATTGGCGTTCAAGGCGCTGTTGCGAATGCTCCAGGCCGCGGCGCCGGTGAAACGGTTGGTTCCCGAGCGTGTCGTAATTTGCACCTGACCGTTGCCCCTGCCCATTTCGGCATCCACCGGCGTCAGGATCATCTTTACTTCCCCGACCATATCCGGATTGAGCACCGTGGTGGCGAACGCGCCGTTCGGGAAACGCCCGTCTGTAACGCTCAGGCCGTCGCGCACGGTGTTGATCGTGCTGGAAGCGGCGCCCGCCATGGTGTCACTATTGGCGCCGGGGCCGCCGCCGCCCAAACGGAATCCAGGAAGAGTGTTCACCAGATCGAGCACGTCTCCACCGATCAATGGCAGCGCCGATACCTGATCCTGCGACAGAGCCTGGCCGACGCTCGACGAGGAGACAGCCAGCAGTTCCTGCGCATCGATTGTGACTGCGACGGAGGTGCCGACCTCCGCGATTTCCAACGTCAGGTTGTAGCGCAAAGTCTGGTTACTGCGCAGATCGATATTGGCGACACGGGCCGTCCGGAAGCCCGTCAGTGTCGCTTCCAATTGGTAGGGGCCGACCGCAAGACTCGGGAAGTTATACGCGCCGGTTTCATTACTGAGGGTTGACGTCCTCACCCCCGTGGCCGTATTGATAGCCGTGACACTCGTTCCCGGAATCTTCGCCTGGCTAGCATCCGATACCACCCCGGTAATTGATCCGATCGCCTGGCCGAACGCAGTCCCGGTAAACACGACGAACCCCAGCAGCGGAATCCACAGTAATGAGCTGAATCGCATCTTTGTTCCTCCTATAGGCCTTGCAAGAAAGCCTTTTGTGCACACCCCCCGGACACATTGCGCTGGAAGATCCAAAAAAGAACAAGTCGCCGTCTGTGGTTCTATTTAATGCTGTGGGTATATTCAACCTGCAGGCACAGTGTCAACCTGTTTCGATCGGTGTTGCATAGTTGCGTAATGGGAAGTTTCCAGCTCCGCCTGGTGCGCCGCGTGTGCCAGCCGCGCACGATGCCCAATCGGCGTTACTTGAATCCGTAATGGCCCGCGCAGTTCGCGCGATGACGTGCGTTCATTGGGCACAGATGCATCGGGACCGACTTCATCGGGGCTGCATGCTTCGCGCTGTTCGATGATTTGGCAGCGATTTGAAAATGAGTGTATACACTTAGTCAATCCGAACGCAGGAGTATGGGAATGAAAAAGTTGATTTCAGGAATGGTCCTCGTATTTGCCGGCATTTACGTCAACACACTCTATGCGGCAGTTCCATGCGAGAGTTTGTTGGAATTCGCGATGAAGAATGTCACGATCACGACGGCCGAGTTTGTTGCCGCCGGAGAGTTCACTCCTCCACCTGCAGCGCGGGGCGCAGCGCCGGCTCGCGGCGGTGCACCTGCTGTTTCCTATAGGGACCTTCCTGCGTTCTGCCGCGTTGCCGCCACACTCACGCCGGTGCCGGATTCCGAAATCAAGATTGAAGTCTGGCTGCCTGCCTCCGGTTGGAACGGAAAACTCGAAGCAGTCGGTAACGGAGCGTGGGCAGGCAGCATCAGCATTCCTGCGCTCGCAACAGCTTTGCGAATGGGCTATGCGGGTGCCAGTACCGACACCGGGCACACCGGCGGGAATCCCGCGACGTTTGTACCAGGACATCCGGAGAAAGTCATCGACTTCGCGTACCGCAGCGTTCATGAGATGACGGTGACTGCCAAGGCGCTCATCAATGCCTACTACGGAAGTGCGCCAAAGTTCTCGTACTTCAACGGCTGTTCGACCGGCGGCCGGCAGGCAATTACTGCGGTTCAACGTTATCCCAGGGATTTCGACGGTGTCGTTGCCGGGGCTTCCGCGATGAATGTCTCACGTCTGCAGGGAAATCAGGCGTGGACCGGTCAGATCACACATCTCGCTGAAGCGGGATATATTCCGGCAACCAAGTATCCGGCAGTGCACGCCGCTGCACTCAATGCCTGCGACACGCTCGACGGCGTGAAGGACGGCGTGATTGAAAATCCTCGAGTCTGCAAGTTCGATCCAAAAGTGCTTCAGTGCACGGGTGAGGACAGCATTTCCTGCCTCACCGCTACTCAGGTAGAAGTCGCGAAGAAGATTTACAGCGGTGTCACAAACTCGAAAACCGGCAAATCGATTTTTCCTGGTTTAGAGGCCGGCAGCGAAATGGGATGGGCCACTCTCTCCGGTCCGCGGCCGATGGCGCTGGGCGTTGAAGTGTATCGATACCTTGTTCATCAGGATGCGAACTGGGACTTCGCGTCTTTCAATGCGGACACGGACATTCCCCTTGCCGAGAAAGTCATTGGGCCAATGATGGATGCCGTCGATCCGAATCTCAAACCGTTTGTCGACCATGGTGGAAAGCTGCTGATGTACCACGGATGGGCGGATCCGGGAATCTCGCCTCGCAACAGCGTGAACTACTACCAGAGTGTCGTCGATAGGCTGGGCTCGTCCAAGGCATCGAAGTCCATCCGGCTGTTCATGGTCCCGGGTATGGGGCACTGCAACGGTGGCGATGGAACAGACAGGTTTGATGCCGTGGCGGCCATCGACCAGTGGGTGGAGAAGGGTATCGCGCCGGATTCTATTGCGGCGTCACATCAGACTCGAGGAGTTGTCGATAAGACACGGCCGCTGTGTGCTTATCCGAAGACGGCGCAATATAAGGGGAGTGGGGATACGAATGACGCCGCGAACTTCGTATGTAAGTAAGCCGGAGAATTGGGAAATCGAAAATTTCGATTTCTCATTCCTTTCGGAACTCGATTCCGTTTCGTCAAGCAGTTGGCCAGTCCTTGAGGCCTTGTCAGCGCGTTGACGCTCTACGGCCGTTCTCAGGAAACAAACCCGCTTCGCCCCTCACTCTAAATCATTTCAGCAACGCAGTTTGTGCCCAGTCGGCAGAAATTTCCCATCGTTGGCATCCCGTGTGCATTTCGAACCGCCGTTAAGGTTGAAGTTCGAACAGGAGGACCGACGTGGCTGAAGAGACTCCGATAGCAGCGGCCGCTTCCGCGGCAAAATCTTCGAATTCGGGTTCGCTGATCATGATGGTGGTCATCGTACTTCTTTCGAACGCCATGGGAGCCGGGGCAACGTGGTTCTTTGTTAGCCGGACCATGGCGGCTGCCGTCGCACCGGGAGCAGAGGTCAAGGAAAGCACTGGCAAAGAAAGCAAAGAGGCAGTCGACATGGCCATAGTCCTGGGAAAAAGCGCCGTTGTTCCGCTGGAACCCTTCGTTGTGAACCTGGCCGACTCCGACACTGCCCGCTACCTGCGAGTCAAAATCAGCCTGATGGTGGACGACAAATCGAAACTCAAAGAGATCGAAGAAAACCAGGCCCTTCAGCTCAAGGTGCGTGACGTCATTCTCCAGACGCTGACGCGAAAAACATCGCAGGATCTCATCAACGATGACGGAAAGAAAAAGCTCCGGAAGGAAATTCAGGATGAGGTTAGCCCATTCTTTAGGGAACCCAAACTGAATGACGTGATGTTCACGGAGTTTGTGATTCAGTTATGAGTGAGCCGGAACTGCAGATCGTGTCCGCTGGCACCCCAGCGCCGATGGATCGGGCGATGGCCGCATTGCACGACATCCCCATGACCGTGAGCATTGAAGTGGGACGATTGAAACTCCCCGTGAAGGAATTTCTCCGTCTTGGGCCGACGTCCGTACTCGACCTCAAGAAGGCTGCCGGCGAATCCTTTGAGGTTGCGATCAACGGTCGAATCGTCGCGCGCGGCGAAGTTGTCATGGTGGAGCAGAGTTCGGGAGTTCGCATCGTTGAAGTTCTGAAACCACCGGTGACCTCATGATCTACGCACAAGTCATCGGATCGCTGATTCTCATACTGGGAGCACTTCTGCTGACGATGCGGTTCCTGAAGAAGTATGTGCCTTCGATGGCTGGTCCACGGGATCTCTCCGTAACCGATCAGCTGCATCTCGGCGATCGGTGTCGGGTGATGGTGGTAAAAGTCCGGGGCAGGGAGCTGTTGATCGGCGTCACGCGCGAACACATATCGATACTCGAAACGCTGGGGCCGCAATCATGAATTTCATGGGTCTTCTTCTTGCTGCAGTGCCTGCGGCGCAGACCTCCGCCGTGAAGATCGATATGAATGGAACCGGCGGACAGGTGCAGATGACCATGCCGGTTCAGATCCTCATTTTGCTGACGCTGCTGACGTTTCTGCCAGCGATTGTCATGTCGCTGTCGTCGTTTACGCGAATCATCCTCGTGTTTCACTTTCTGCGCCAGGCTTTGGGAACTCAGGAAGCTCCATCCAATCAGATTCTGATCGGGCTGGCGCTTTTCATGTCGTTCTTCATCATGAACCCGACGCTGACGGCAATGTACGACAATGCCTACACGCCATGGAGCAAAGGCCAAATCGATCAGACTCAGGCGATCGAGAAGGGATCCTCTGACCTGAAACAGTTCATGATGAAATCAACACGCGAGAAAGACTTGAAACTCTTTGTGGATCTCGCGAAGGCCCCGCGTCCAAAGAGTCCGGAAGATTTGCCGATGATGACGGTCATTCCGGCATTCATGATTTCTGAAATCAAAACCGCATTTCAAATCGGGTTTGTGCTTTTTCTGCCATTCCTGGTCATCGACATGGTCGTCGCTTCCGTACTTCTTTCCATGGGCATGATGCAGCTTCCCCCGGCAATGGTCTCGCTGCCATTCAAGGTGCTGCTCTTCATCATGGTGGATGGTTGGGGGCTGATTGTCAGTTCACTGGTGAAAAGTTATGTCTGAAGCTATGGTTACGACTCTCGCGAAACAAACACTGGAAACGGTGCTGCAGGTAAGTGCTCCAATGCTTGGAGCCGGCCTGATTGTAGGAATCATCATCAGCGTGATACAGATCGTTACATCGATTCACGACACCGCACTCGCGTTCGTTCCCAGAATCGTCGTGACGTTTATCGTGTTCCTGATTGTGTTCCCCTGGATGATGAAGACGATGGTTTCCTACACGACTGTGCTGTTCTCATCGTTCGAACCGTACGTTCACTAGCGGAACCGTACTGCCATGGAAGGCGCACTGTCTCTGGCGATTCCGTACTTCTATCTGGCACACGTCATGGTTGTCGCGATTCGCGTGGGGTCCGCACTCCTCTTTGCTCCGATCTGGGGCTATCCTGGCATTCCATCCACACTTCGCATTTTGCTGGTTTTTGCATTGTCGGTCGGAATCGCCGCTGTCGTTCCTGTCAATCCTGCGATATATCAAAATCCCGGACTCGCGATTCCCAGTGAGTTTCTTATTGGAATCTTGCTTACCATGAGCATTCGCATCGCGTTCGCAGGACTTCACATGGGCGGACAGCTGCTGAGCTATTACCTGGGATTTTCTCAGGTACAAACAATCGATCCCAACACGCAAAACCGGTCCACCTTGATGTCCGGATTTCTATCGCTGCTCGGATACGTCCTGATTCTTGCGTCGGACCAGCATCACGCGATGCTGCGCGCAATCACTTCCAGTTATTCCGTTTTTCCGATGGGCGCTGTCATTCATACAAGCCAGTGGTTCCACGCTTTGGTGGATGCCACCAGTCAGATCTTCGTGATCGGCTGGCGCATCGCCTTGCCTGTGTTTGTGGCGACGCTTCTGGTTGAAGCGACGGTGGGGCTGGTGTCGCGAAGTCAGCCTCAGCTCAGCTCGATGATTGTGACAGCTCCGCTCAAATTGCTGATCGGGGTGACGGCGCTTGGCGCGTCGCTTTCGTTTCTGCCGCGAGTGTTTGAAGCGGCAATGAACATGCAGATCCTGCATAAATAACGATGGCTTCAGATAAGACCGAGAAGGCGACATCACGGCGCCGGCAGCGGGCGAAGGATGAAGGCCAGTTTGCCTATTCCCAGGAGGTGACGGGAGCACTGACGCTGTTTGCGGCCATCGGGATTCTCTCGTACCTGTATGTGAATCCATTGGGTTTTCGCGCGTTCTTTGAACGCATGCTCCAGACCGCGATTACGGCGAATTCCGAAACAGCATTCAACGCGACGATCCGGCAAGCCGGGATCTACTTTTTGATGCTGATCGCTCCGGTGTTTGCCACGATCGTTGGCGCCGCACTCATTGGAAATTTTGCCCAGGGACTGCCGGTCTTCGCAAAGGATGGAGCCGGACTGAAATTCGAACGGTTGAATCCGATGCAGGGACTGTCGCGGCTGAAAACAAAATTCTCTCCATTGGAATGGGGAAAGATGATGGTGCTGGTCCTTATTTCGGGTACCGTTCTCTGGAAAACGTATCTTCTTTACTGGCCACAGATCATCTCCGCAACAGGTCTTACTGCACAGTCGTCCATCAGCCTCATGCGATCCATGCTCCTGCACATGGTGACGTACGTGGGATTGACTGTCGGGATATTGGCAGTAGGAGACTTCTTTCTTCAACGACTGCGTTTTGAGAAGAGCATCCGGCAGACAAAGCCTGAAGTGAAAGAAGACATGAAGGCCACGGAGGGCAATCCCGCAATCAAAGGAAAGATTCGTGCGATTCAGCGGGATCGGGCACGCCAGCGCATGATGGCGCGAGTGAAGGAAGCCGATGTCATCGTGACGAACCCCACGCATTACGCTGTCGCTCTTCAATACAAACCCGAAATGGGTGCGCCGCGCGTTCTCGCCAAAGGTGTGGAGTGGCTGGCGCAAAGAATTAAGGAAGAGGGACGGTTGCATGACATCCCCACCGTCGAGAATGTGCCTCTGGCACGGGCGTTGTACGGGAGTGTCGAGGTCGATCAGGAGATTCCCAGCGAACTTTACAAGGCTGTCGCCGAGGTTCTGGCCTTCGTCTACAAGGCCCGTAAAGCCTATTAAATCAGCACACCAACTCGGGAAATGAGGGGACAGTCCCCTCGTTCCCCAATTTCCTGGAAATGAGGGAACGAGGGGACTGTCCCCTCATTTCCCTGTTGGTACGAGGCTTGCTTAAACAGAGACCGTCATGAAGGGTCACCTTACAGTACCGATTGCCATCGTCATCATTATCGGGGCCATCCTGATCCCGCTGCCGACGATCGTTCTCGATCTACTGATATCGACAAACATTGCATTGTCTGTAGTGATTCTTTTGTCGGCGGTCTACATTCTGAAGCCCGTTCAGTTTTCCGTCTTTCCCCAGGTGCTTCTCATCAGCACCTTATTCCGTCTGTCGCTGAATATCGCGTCCACCCGTTTGATCCTCCTCAACGGGCATTCCGGAATGCGGGCCGCTGGAGACGTCATCAAGGCTTTCGGGCAGTTCGTGGTGGGCGGCAACTTCGCCGTCGGCATCGTGATCTTCCTGGTCTTGATCGTGATTCAGTATGTAGTGATCAACCATGGTGCTGTTCGTATTTCGGAGGTAACGGCGCGATTCACTCTGGATGCATTGCCAGGAAAACAGCTTTCCATCGATGCCGACATGAACGCGGGAATCATCGATCCTCAGCAGGCTCGCGAACGGCGGCTGGAAGTCAGCCGGGAAGCGGAATTCTACGGATCGATGGACGGAGCCATCCGCTTCACACAGCGCGATGCGATGGCGTCCGTACTGATCACGCTGATCAACATCATCGGAGGATTGTTCATCGGAGTCTTTCAGCACGGCATGGAAGTCACCTCTGCCCTGTCAACTTTCACGATCCTGACGATCGGAGATGGCCTGGTCACCGCTATTCCGTCTCTGCTGATTTCCATCGCCGGTGGTCTTGTCACAACACGTGCAGCCTCCGACAAGAACATGGGCGAGCAGGTTTCCATCCAGCTCTTTTCGAATCCCAAGCCTGTGTACTTTGGCGCTGGTATTGTGGCGGGTCTCGGATTGATTCCAGGATTCCCGAAATTCTCCTTTCTGCTGCTGGCCGTGACGCTGGGGTTCATTGGCTACGCCATGTCGCTTGCAGCCAGGGAGCGCAGTCGCACCGCAGTGCGCGACGCCGCTACTCCGAAAAAAGAAGACGGCGTGACGCCCGATAAGGCGACATCGTTTCTTCGAATAGACAGCCTTGCAGTTGAAATCGGCTATGGCCTCATCAGCATTGTCGACGTGCAACAGGGAGGCGACTTTCTCAATCGCATCCGGTCGATTCGAAAACAGACTGCGCAGGAACTGGGCATCATCGTTCCGCCGGTCAATGTCTCTGACAATCTGAAGCTTGGTCCAAAGGAATACGCGATTCTGCTCAAAGGCGTGGAAATGTCCCGCGGCGAATTGCAAGTGGATCGTCTGCTCGCCATCAACCCCGGCAACGTCTCCGGCAATATCGAAGGCCAGCAGGCAATCGACCCGACGTTTGGATTGCCGGCCGTGTGGATTACGAAAGACAAGCGCGAGCGGGCGCAGTTGATGAACTACACGGTCGTGGATCCGGCTACAGTTCTCGCGACACATCTGACGGAAACCATACGCAGTCACGCCTATGAGCTTGTTGGACGGCAGGACGTGAAGGCACTGATCGATTTTGTTGCGGAAACACACCCGAAGTTGACCGAGGAGCTTGTCCCTAAAACGCTTTCCGTCGGAGAAATTCAGAAGGTCCTGCAGAACCTGCTGCGCGAGCGCGTTTCCATTCGCGATCTCATCACCGTGTTCGAAACGCTGGCCGATTACGGATCCCAGACCAAAGATCCGGTAACGCTGACCGAAATGACCCGCGCCGCGCTTTGCCGCTCCATAACCAAGGGTCTGGTGAACGAAAAAGGCGAGTTGCCCGTGATTACGCTTTCGCCGGAATGGGAGTCGCAGCTTTCCGCGTCGCTGACGCGCAGTGATGCCGGAACGTATCTGGGAATTGATGCAAAGGCTTTCGAACGTCTGGTTCAATCGCTGACCGACACATGCCAGAAACTTTCGACGTCCAGCGCAACACTGTTGTGCTCGAGCACTCTTCGGTTTCATGTACGAAAACTGATTGAGCGGTTTATTCCGCAGTTGACCGTAATTTCTCCGAATGACATCCCGCCCAATCTGCAGATCGTTTCGATTGGAGTCGTTTCACAATGAACGTCAAAACTTATCAGTCCAAATCTCTCCAGGAAGCCCTCAACCACATCAAGCGCGATCTTGGAAGCGACGCCCTGATCCTGAGTACGCGTGAAGTCCGGCCTGCGCGATTTCTTCGAAAGCCGAGATGGGAAGTTGCAGCAACTGCACCGTCGACTCGACCGGTTTCGATGGCAGCAACAGCGGCCGCCGCGGCAGGGGCGGGAGCTCCAGCCACTGCGACACCAAAGGCACGACTCGGATCGCAGAATGCGGGAATGAATCCGCTCACGATTCTCACTCCACCTCAACAGCTCGCGCCGAAAGCGGAACCGATGAACCTGGATGAGGATCTCGTAAGGGATAAAGCGCGGCGCGGCGGAATGCCGGATCGGCGAATCGACATGCTGCTGCAAGAGATGGACGAACTGAAGCGTTCGATACGAAGCCTGGGAAAGGCGATTCCGTCGAAGGCAGATCCGAGCGGCGGGCTTTATGGCGAACTCGTCAGCCAGGGCATTGATCCTGAAACGGCGGATCACCTGATCGTGACGGTATCCAATGGCGATCCGTCTCCGAGTGAAGCTCGTAACCGTGTGCGGCGCCTGCTCGCGGACATGATTGTTATCGATCCACCCGCAGAGTTGCAGGCAAAGGCTCGGATGGTCAGCGTTTTTGTCGGACCGACCGGAGTTGGTAAGACCACGACTATTGCGAAAATTGCAGGCCAGGCGGTGGCCCGCTACAACAAGAAAGTGGCTCTGATTACCACGGATATGCGGAGAGTCGGCAGTCAGGATCAACTGTCTCGATTCGGGGCGCTGTTGAATGTGCCGGCCTACACGTGCTCCGACGTATCGACATTAACGAATTTGATTCAGAGCCTGGACGATCGTGACCTCATCCTCATCGATACGCCCGGGGCCAGCCCCTCGGATCTTGCGCTGCTGGGAAGGCTCGAAGAAGTATTGAAATTGCCGGAGGCGCGCGTCAACCTCGTCATTGCCGCAACCACTCGTTCAGAGGATGTCGGCCGCATCGTGACCCGTTTCCAGCGGCTCTCTCCGCAGCGCGTCATATTCACGAAGATGGATGAGACCGATTCCCGCAGTGCAGTCGTTGGTGACCTTCTGCGAAGTGAAATCCGAATCACGTTCCTCACGAATGGTCAGCGAGTGCCCGAGGATCTGCTGAGCCCGTCGGCGAGCGAAATGGCAAAGTGGGTGCTTCCCGTTGACTAACGATAAAGAAAAGGCCGCTGTGATGACAGCGGAAGAACGAGAAGAACTCATTGTCAGCACGCTCCCTCTCATCAAGCACATCGCCCACAAGGTGATGATGCGGCTTCCAGCAACGATCGAGATGCACGACCTGATCAACGCCGGAGTTCTGGGATTGCTGGACGCCGTCGACAAGTTTGAACCGGAGCGTGGTGTCAAGTTCAAGACGTATGCCGAAGTCCGCATTCGAGGCACCATCCTCGACAGCCTCCGGGATCTCGATTGGGCGCCTCGATCGCTTCGCAAGAAAAGCAAGGATCTCGAACGGGTATATGCAGATCTTGGTCAGAAACTCGGAAGGCCAGCCACTGACGAAGAGGCCTCTGCCGCCCTGGGCGGCAATCTCGAAGAATTTTATGCTCTGGTCGACCAGCTGCATGGCCTTACCGTAGGTTCGTTTGAATCCGGCGGAGAGCCCGACGAAAAGGGTGAAGGCAAAATCAATTACTACCCCGATGACGGGACGAACGATCCCTACGTCCGGTTCGAAACCAACGAACTCACTTCGATCCTCGGTGAGGCCATCGACAATCTGCCCGAACGCGAGCGACTGGTTCTGTCTTTGTACTACTACGAAGAATTCACCATGAAGGAGATTGGGACGCTTCTTGGCGTCAATGAATCCCGCGTGTCGCAGATTCATACGAAAGCCACAATCCGATTACGAACCAAGCTGGCCCGCTTGGGTTCAAATCTCGACAGAGCTGCGGAGATGACAAACAGGTAATGGAAAAGAAAGTTCAGTCGTATAACTTCAGGCGCCCGGACCGCATTTCGACGAATCAGATCCGTTCGCTGCATTTCGTGCACGATCGGTTTGCCCGCAACGCATCGTCTTCGATCTCTGCCTATCTGCGTACGATTGTGGAAATTTCACTGGAGAGCATCGAACAGGTCACGTACACCGAATTTCTCTCGCATGCGGCGGACCCAACCTGTTATGCCGCTCTCTCATTGAAGCCGCTGGATGGGTTGGCCGCGTTGGAGCTTCGTCCGGATACGGTTTTCCCCATGATCGATCGGATGCTCGGCGGTTCCGGAGAAAGCATCGCCAACATTCGACCCATGACTGAAATCGAACAAAGGGTCATTCAGGCGATCCTGAAAATCATCGTCGAGAACCTGAAGGAAAGCTGGCGCCCCATCTACCCCATCGAGTTCGCGACGACGTCGATGGAAACACGCCCGCACATGGTGAACGTTGTGGGTCCCAACGAAATGGTCGTTCATTTCAAATTCAAATTGCGGATGAAGGGGCTGACATCAAAGGTAAATCTGGCCTTTCCGACTCTGGTGCTTGAACCCATCATCCACATCTTTGACCAGGACTGGAACAGCAGGAAGAAAGTGACGCACGACGCGTCTCTGCTGACTCAGTTGTGCAGGGTTCCCCTGGACATCAGCATCGAAACGGGAGAAACCCAGTTCCCGGCGGAATCCCTGTTGTCGCTCGAAGTGGGCGACACGATCGTGCTGGACCAGCGCACAGAATGGGCGATGCAGATCAAAGTTGCGGGCCGCAAGAAGCTTCTGGCGCGCGCGAAGTTCGACGCATCTCGGAAGACTTTTTCGGTAACCAGCACGGCGAACAAGGAGGAGCTCAGTGGACACATCGCTCGTTAAGCCGGATGAGCCCGGCGACAACATGGCAAACCTCGCGGCGCTGCTGGACGTGCAGCTTGCAGTTTCCATTCGATTCGGAGAAACGGAAATGCTTCTGGAAGACGTCATCAAGCTGGGCATCGGATCCGTCATCGAACTGAATTCTGCAGTGGATGAACCTGTGAAGCTGATCGTTAACGGCCGCTGCTTTGCACGAGGCGAAGTGGTTACGGTCGATGCATTTTACGGAATCAAAATAACGGAGATTACCAGTGTTGGCGAACGCATCAAGTCTGTTCACCCTTAATCCGATTATCGTCAACCTGGAGTTAGGGCTTTATGGCCTTCTATTCGTGGGGATCTTTATTTACGTACACATGAAGTTCCGGAAGGCGGACCGCCTGTTGAGAGGGCTCAAGAACGAATGGGAAGGCGCCGAGTCGAAGCATGCGGGACTCCTTCAAGTCGCGCAACATCGGATTTCACGGCTTGGCGCAAAGTCTGAAGTCTCCGTGCCAGGATCGGCAGTTCCCTCGGTGCCTCAGGCTGTTCCTCCCGACACCCGTAACCAGATTACTGCCATGGGACGGCGCGGAATCCCGGTTTCTGAAATTGCGCGGTCGTGTGGTCTGCCCGAAGGCGAAGTCGATGTACTGCTGAGCATGGCACGCATGCAACGAACGGAGGCCTGAAGAGGATGAGTGACGCATTTACAGACGCATACGTTGGTCTCGATTCGCGAATGAAGATCATCGAGATCGTGACGAACAATCTTGCAAATGCCCAGACCACGGGATTCAAGCGGGATTTTGGCCGTGTCCTGGAGTCGCAGCAGCTGCTCGACGTTGGAACCACGCTGGACACTTCGGTAGGAGATATTACCTCCACCCAGAATCCTCTCGACGTGGCCATCGATGGGGAAGGCTTCTTTGCCATTCAGACTCCCGCCGGCATTCGATTCACGCGCAATGGCAGTTTCTCATTGAACGAATCTGGAGACCTGGTGACCAAACAAGGCATGAAGGTGTTATCGAGTTCCGGATCCCCGATAAACGCCATCGGCAACAACGTCGGCGTTCAGGATGGAGGCATGGTGACGGTGGACGGGAACGAGGTTGCAACCCTCAAGATTGTGACGTTTCGGAATCCCAATCTGCTCCAGAAGGAAGGATCCAATCAGCTCGCGTGGATCGGGCCCACCGACGGAGTACAGGACGTCGATCAGCCGCGAGTCAAGAGCGGTGCCCTGGAACGGTCGAACGTGAATTCGATGAACGAAATTATTCAGCTGATGGGTGCCTACCGTGAATTCGAATCGGTTCAAAAGACACTGAAGACGCTGGATGGCGACATGAACGCAAAGTTGATTGAGGAACTGGGAAGAATCTAGTCAGCAAAAAAGGAGCAAGCATGCTAAGAGCACTCTATACGGCCGCAACCGGAATGCAGGCCCAACAGATCAATATCGATACGATTGCGAATAACATCGCGAACGTCAACACAACGGGGTTCAAGCAAGGCCGGGCCGAATTCCAGGACCTGCTCTACCAGACGATCCGTCCCGCCGGAACTGCTTCGTCAACAGCCACCACATATCCTGTGGGTCTTCAGCTGGGACTCGGAACCAGACCAGTCGCAACGGATCGCATCTATACGCAGGGCGATTTCCGAACGACGGGGAACGCCTATGACCTTGTCATTGAGGGCAAGGGTTTCTTCCAGGTGAAGCTGCCCAACGGCGATACCGGCTACACGCGGGATGGCGCATTCAAAATGAGTGCGGACGGTACTCTAGTCACTTCTTCCGGAGACCCCCTTGAGCCTCAAGTGCAGATTCCCACCAACGCCGACTCGGTCACGATAGGCAAAGACGGAACTGTCACCGCTTCGGTTGCCGGCGTCGCTCAGCAGGTCGGCACCATCGAACTTGCTAATTTTGCGAACCCTGCGGGACTGGATCCGATCGGCAGCAACATGTTCCGGTTAACGACCGCATCAGGCGACGCCATTACGGGAGCTCCCGGCGAAGACGGCATTGGCACAGTCCGTCAGGGATTTCTCGAGAATTCGAATGTCAGTGTTGTCGAAGAAATGGTCAACATGATCATCGCGCAGCGCGCATACGAAGTGAATTCACGTGCCGTCAAGGTGGCAGACGACATGTTGTCGCAAATCAACAATCTGATGAGGTAACTGTGATCATTGCCCTCTTGCTCGCGTGTTGTTTGTCTGCTCCGACGGAAGTCACGATCGATTCGGATACAGTGACGCTGGGATCCCTCATCCGGTTTCCCGCCGGCGATGCGAGGGCCGCCCTTTTTCTCGGAGCCGCGCCTCAGCCGGGTTTAGGCCGCAGCTATATCCGCCAGGAGTTGATCGCGAAGGTCCGAACCGCCGGACTTGCAATCGACGATCTGCAATTGCCGGAAACCGTAATCGTACGCAGAAAATCCCAGGGCATTGACCCCGCTCTGGTGTCGCAGCTGGTCCGCGAAGCCTTCGCAAAGCAGTGGCCGGATGCGGATATCACCATCGTTTCTTTCGACAACCCGGACGTGGAACTGGCGACGGGCCAACTGGAAATAACGGCTTCGCTTCCGGACAAAACAGATCCATCGGCGCCCGTCTTCGTAAAGCTGGACATTCGGTCGGGAGCGTACTCGCGAAAAGTATTCGTAAAGACGGTAGCGGAAGTTCGAAAGCCGCAGCCCACACTTCGTAACGATATTGCCGCGAATTCGGAAATACATCCGGACGATATCGATTGGAAAGTCATGCCACTGCGGGGACATGGTGACCCTGTTCTTTCCATGGACAGCCTTACCGGAATGCTCGCGAAGCGTGGCATTCCTGCGGGCGAAGTGATTACCGGCGATCTTCTCTATGCCCCGTTGCTTGTGCACAAAGGTGAAACCGTGACGGTAAAAGCCTCCAACGGTGGAATTTCCGTTACCGCCATGATGCGCGCACGAGCGTCGGCGCACCTGGGCGAAACAATTTCCGTCGAACATCTTTCCGGTGTCGGCTCCACTTCCGCCCGCGTGATCGGACCACGATTGCTCGAGGCCTCTCAAGGTACAAAATGAACACATGGATATTGAGTCTGATGCTGCTGCAAAATCCGGCCCCGGCGTCGCAGGCTCCGTCGCTGTTTTCAGCCAACGCGCCGGATCTTTTTCTATACCGCGACGTCAAGGCGAGAAATGTGGGAGACATTCTGACCATACAGGTCATTGAAAACGCCTCCGCCACGAATTCGGCCACAACAGCCACGCAGAAAAAAGGAGACGTAAGTTTGAGTGCGCCGGCAATCGCCGGGCTCGAACATGGAAACTCGGCGCTGAATTTCTCAAACATCCTGCAGGCAGCTGGAGGATTGAATTTTAACGGGACGGGTTCGACAACGCGTTCCGGCCAGTTGCAGGCGGAAATCTCGGCGCGCGTGGTACAGGTGTTTCCAAACGGTGATCTGCGAATTGAAGGAACCAAGGTGGTCACGATCAATGGTGAACGCCAAACCTTGACCATCGGCGGCATGGTGAGAAACCACGATGTATCGCCCGCGAACATCATTTCGTCCACAGCCATTGCAAACATGGATGTGAAATTTGATGGCAAGGGCATCGTTGCCGATTCCAACAAGCCGGGATGGTTTTACAAGTTTTACCAGATCATCAATCCCTTTTAGGCCTTTCCAGGACTCACCATGAACACAATGAAACACATTTCTGCGGTAGCGCTGATTCTGGCTCTTTCAATTCCAGCTCATGCCCAGACCCGGATCAAGGATATCGCACACATTTCCGGAGTTCGCGGGAACACTCTGGTGGGATACGGTCTCGTCATGGGTCTCAATAAGACCGGAGACAAGAAGCAGACGCTTTTTCCCCAGCAGACCCTGGTGAACATGCTGGCGCAATTTGGACTAACGTTGAATGGCAATATCCGGGTTGAAAACATCGCAGGAGTCATCGTAACTGCGGACTTGCCGGCCTTCGCACGTCCTGGATCTCCGATTGATGTCACGGTTTCGTCGATTGGCGATGCAACGAGTCTTCAGGGCGGTGTCCTGCTGCGAACACCTTTAAACGGTCCCGATGGACAGACATACGCACTCGCAGGCGGATCGTTGGTGCTTGGCGGATATTCGGCCGGCAATGCAGCGACTGGAATTACCGTCAATCATCCGACAGTCGGAAGAATTCCCAACGGCGGAACGGTGGAACGAGCCGTTACGGTGGGAGCTCCTCAAGTTGTTGAAACCTTGGATCTGATTCTAGATCAGCTTGATTTCACCAACGTCGGTCGCGTTGTTTCGGCCGTCAATGGATCCTTTGGTGGACCGATTGCTTCTCCTGTGGATGGTAGATCGGTGCGGATGAATTTGCCTCCGGATTATCAAAAGAGGTGGGTCGACTTCATTGGAGTTGTTGAAAACGTGATGGTGCAGGTTGACGCGAAAGCAAGAATCGTCGTAGACGAAAGAACCGGAACCGTGGTGATTGGAAACGATGTCACTCTCGCACCGGTTTCCATTTCGCACGGCAACCTGAGCATTCAAATCGATACGCAATTCAATGTTTCACAGCCTCTGCCATACAGCCTGGGTCAAACGACAGTCGTACCGCAGCAATCGGTCAAGGCCGAAGAACAGCACGGGAATTTTGTAACGCTGAAACAGGGAGCAACCGTGGACGATCTGATCCGGGCATTAAACTCGCTCGGCGTGACTCCTCGCGACACCATTGCGATTCTTCAGGCCATAAAAGCTTCAGGTGCTCTTCAGGCGGAATTACAAATTCTATGATTCCTGCCGTCCATTCAACATCGGGTGCGAAAACGGATCCCCTCGATCCGAAATCCATCGCGTCAAAGGTCCAGGCGATGTTCATGGAAGTCATGATCAAAGCCATGGAAGACAGTGTCGGTGCCGAAGATGGTCTGTTTGGTTCCAGCTCCACTTCGGAAATCTATCGAGGGATGTTCCGCGAACAGCTTGGCGCAACGATGGGCGAAAAAATCGGTGGAAGTTTGAAGGAAGAGTTGGAAAAGGGAATGAAAAATTCCACGAACAAGGTCCTGACGCCGAATGCGGATTTGGAGATGTCGAACCTTGGTGAACTGCAAGGCATGGATACGCGGAGTGGATTCGTTCTCGCAGGAGAGTTGGAGGCGGTTCACCCCCCGGCACCCCGAGTGGTCCAGCCATCGCTTCCGGTTTCCGGAGTTGTGTCTTCAGAAGTGGGGTGGCGCAAGGATCCATTTTCCGGGGCGATGAAATATCACAAGGGAACCGATATCGCTGCCGCCAGCGGCACTTCGATTCGAGCTGTTGCTGCCGGAGTTGTCGTGGAAAGCGGGCCAAAGGGCGAATACGGTAATACAGTCGTAATCAAGACGGACGACGGCCGGCGAATGCTGTACGGCCATAATTCGGAAAATTTTGTTCGAGTTGGGGACCGGGTTGAAATGGGGACGTCGATCGCGGCAGTTGGAGCCACGGGACGAGCAACCGGTCCCCACGTTCATTTCGAAGTGATCGATTAACTAATGTCCGGCGCGATTCTGCCGATAGAGGTAGAAACGGGAAGGATCCCGGCCCCGGCTCCACGGATGGTCCAAAAGGAGCTTTGATGAGTATTGATCGAATCAGTTTAAGCAATGGGGCGATCGACCGGTCTCTTCAGTCCAATGGGACGGAAGAGCTGCGTCCGCCGTCCTTATCCACCCATTCCCGTTCACTCGCCGCAGACGATGCCATCTCTTTGTCCGAAAGTGCCAGGAATGCAGACCGGCTTGCGAATATAGTGAACAGCTCCAGAACCAGCAGACTGGATGTCGTTCGCGAGGCAATTGCCAACGGTACCTATAAGGTTTCCGGGACGGATATCGCTTCGACACTGATCGCATTGAATACACACTAACAACTAAAAAGGGGCGTCCCCATGGATGGGATTTTGGAAGAACTGTTGCGCCTTGAAGGCGTAAAAAACCGCGCATTAATCGATCTGGATCCCGCAACCTACGAAGACTCGGTTCAGAAACAGATCGGTTTGATCAACGAACCCGGAATTTCGGAAGCCGCTCATGCCGGCAGGGAAACTCTGGTCGCCATATCGAAGTTAAGCAATTTCAATACGTCTCTTTACGAAAATCTTGTGGCCACCGCTCCATGGATTCTTGCGGCAAGCCGCAGCTATACCGATCAGGGTCAAATTGCAGACCCCATCGCGACACACGCGTTTTCCGCGGAGGTCTGATCATGTCAGGATTGGGAACTGCACTCAATACCGCACTCAGGGCGCTTCAAGCCAACCAGATTGGCCTGACGGTTGTATCGAATAATATTGCGAATGTAAACACGCCAGGCTACTCACGTCAGCGAGTTCTGATGCAGGAATCGCCGGGCATCGGGGACTCGATCCGCGTGGGAACCGGTGTCGAAGTTATCGGTACGGAAGCACTGAGAGACCAGATTGTCGAGAGACGTCTCTGGAATGAGACTTCGGCGAAAGCCGGCAGCGACATGACGCAGCAATCTCTTTCCGACATCGAAGGACTATTCAATGAAGCGGGCAACACGGGACTGCTTCCATTGATATCGAATTTCTATAACAGCTTTCAGCACCTCAGCACGAATCCCACGTCTCCCGAATTGCGCCAGCAGGTCGTTTCCACCGCGCAGTCGCTGACCCATTACATCAACACGCGTGCGAACGATCTTCGAGACATGAAGACCGCCACAGACCATGCCATTCAGGACGATGTTGCCAGGGCGAATGTGCTGATCAATCAAATTGCCGACATTTCGCAACGAATTCAGGAAGTGGAGATACAGACTCCGGCAAACGATCTCCGTGATCAGCGCACCTTGTTGATCAAAAAGCTTTCGGAAATCATGACTGTGCGCGAGATGGATACGAATGGAACCTACCAGCTGACGACGGGAAATAACCGCCCGCTTGTTGTCGCGGGAGCCGCAGTACCCCTGAAGA
>Ga0070690_100000285_pt1 | contig 25922 bp, 27 predicted proteins | sample KBSS33HmetaG_FD_64671 | JGI IMG/M metagenome (GOLD analysis project Ga0070690, IMG submission 64671) | Switchgrass rhizosphere microbial communities from Kellogg Biological Station, Michigan, USA - KBS S3-3H metaG | ecosystem: Host-associated > Plants > Roots > Rhizosphere ... | reverse complement strand
TACGCGCTAATGCTATAATTATGAGCAATGCCAGAAGATCAATTGCAGGGTAACGAGAGTTCTGGGGCGCCTAGCCAGCCTGCTGCCGACCCCCGTCCTGTTGTGATGTCGTCCCGGCCGTCGCGGCGTTGGCTGTGGATCGCCGGCGGGCTGGCGCTTTTGGTCGTCGCGGCTGGTCTGACGTGGTGGTTTGCCAGGCAAAGCCTAGAGAAGAAACCGGCGGCCACGAACCAGTCGCACCCGGTTAGCGGGCAGGCAAGTAGCCCCACCGAACCCCAGATCAAAACCGAGGGGCTTGCGCTCGATACCGCCAAACAGTATGGCGATAAGTACAAGAACGGCCTGCTGCCCGTGGGCGATAATAAGTACGCCACCGACGGCGCCAAAAAAGGCTACATCTATATGTGTAGCGCCAATTTCGTGCCCGCCAGTCAAGCCGGCGCCCAAACGCGCGGTCCGTGGTTCACGAATAACAACACACAGTGGGATCTTACCAAAAAAGTGGCGGTGAAGGGCGCGGTAAGCTGGCAACCGAACATCACCGTGAAAATAGAGAACGGCAAACGCGTAGTGACCACCAACGATCTGCCGGACCACCACACCGGCAGCTTCCCGGTGGCTAGCAGCGATCCGGCTTATGCCTACGACCGCAATCCCAACAGCATCCAGACGCAGTCGTTAACCTACAGTCTGGCGGCCAAACCCCTGTATGGCCAGCCGCAATGCATGGGCGGCGAGGTCGGCGTAATGCTTTCTGGCGCGGCGCTGTTTAACGGTTTTGATGCCGGCGGCCGGGATGCTGGCGCGTGGGAGATACAAGACTTGTGCGACGGCCATCCCCAGAGCCACGGCGAATACCACTACCACACCCTCAGCCGCTGCGTTAAAGATACTAGCGTGAGTACCGTCATCGGATATGCGCTTGATGGTTTTCCGATCACCGGCCCCAAGGTGGGCGAGGGAAATTATCTGACCACCGATGATCTGGACGAGTGCCACGGCATCGTGAGTCTGGTTATACTCGACGGCAAAGAGGTCACGACGTACCACTACGTTATGACTCAGGATTTTCCATATTCGGCCAGCTGTTTCCGCGCCACTGCCATTCAGCCGCCGGGCCAATCCGAAACGCAGGGCGCAGGCGCACACGGCGGTACGGCTACCCAAACCGGCGGCACCGGAACAGGCACGCAGCAGCCGCCTCCCGCCCAGCCCTACAGCCCACCTCGATAGCTCACATGACTTGTATGCGTTTTGTGTGCTCCGTATAATGGTTATGGCAATAATTAAGGAGGGACTATGCTCAAAAAGCATACGCGTATAAAGATAGTAACGCTGGCGTTGTGCAGCTTGGCAGCCATGGCCTTGCCGTCAGCCTCGGTATTGGCCGAAGGCGAATATGGCGACGGCCCCCACTGCCAGCAGCAAACCCTGCCGGTGCAGCTGGCGGCCGGCGACCCAACGATGTACGAAGTAAAGGGTTGGCTGTGTTGGGATGGCCAACTGGCGGGCAAGACGGTGCAGTTGTTGCTCTCCGGCTTTACCTACGATCATTATTATTGGGATTTTCCGTTCCAGCAGGACAAGTATTCTTATGTGCTAGAGGCTACGGCCGAGGGCTACGCCACCTTTAATATCGACCGCATCGGCGTGGGGCAAAGCTCGCACCCGACCGACCCAAGCACAGTGACCGTCACGTCCGAGGCATTTGTGACGAATCAGGTCGTGCAGGCCCTGCGTGCTGGCAATGTGGCGCACAACGCCTTTCATAAAGTTATCGGCGTCGGCCACTCTTACGGCGCGGCGATTTGGATTATCGAGGCCTCAAGCTATCCCCAGAACGGCGGTGTGGACGGCCTCATCCTGGCCGACTATCTACATCAATCCGATCCTAATACCGTAGCCGCGCTGACCGCCGCGCGCTGGCAGGCGCAGCAGGACCCCAAGTTCGCTAGCGCCGGCTTGGCACTCGGCTACATCACCACCAAGCCAGGCTACCGCTATCTGTTCTACAACCCGGATTACGCCGACCCGCGGGTGATCAAAAAAGACGAAGAGCTTAAGCAGACGGCTACGATTGGCGAGGCAACTACGCTGGGCCTGGCCCGCGACCCGTCCTTTAGCCAAAAGATCGGCGTGCCGGTACTGCTGGTGGTGGGGCAAAAAGATTCGCTGGGCTGTAATGATTCGCTTGGCTTGTCTTGCGCCGATAACGCCGCCATTGTTGCGCGGGAAGCAGCTAATTTTAGTGCGCAAGCGTGTTTGGAGGCGTACGTGCTGCCCATTTCCGGCCACGACACCAACCTGCACCCCGACGCCAAAAGATGGTTCAAGGCAGCGGGCGGTTGGTCCGACCGACGCGTCGGTGTCACCGACTGGCACACGGCTACGCAACCTTGCCTGGCAGAAACGCCGTAATCTCTACGGCTGTTCCAACGACATACCAGGCCGTGCTGGCCTGGTATGTTTACTTGCGGATTGCTAGTTAGTAAGTAGAGATCGAGGTTAACAGGTTTTTTTGATGAGCACGCCGGTGTAGGTGCCGTCGTCTTCGAAGGTGTTAAGATCAATCGTGCCGTTATTGACCAGGTGAATGGTCGAGCCGCAGCCATCGGTGCTGGTAAGTGTAGCGGTGCCGACGAACTTGCCGGCGTCAACTACAACGAACCCACGCTCCTCGCCCACAAAGGTACCGAACGGTCCGTTAATGGTGACCTTATCGCGGTAGTTCCATACCGGATCGCTTTCGTCACGCACGAGCGTTTCTAGACGGTACGTGCCCGGCTGGAGCGGTCCACTGGTGTAGCCGTCGATAAAGCACTCTGGATTGGTTGGGTCGTCCGGACAAAACAGTGTTTGGGTGTGGAACGTACCCTGCAGTTGTACGACCTCTGTGGATGAAGCGGCACCTGCCGAACCGCCTAGCGCCGGACTTGGCCCAACAGCCATCGCCAGAGCGATCAAAAGAATTTGAGAAATCTTTTTTGCTAGTTTCATAAGCCCCCCTTAGTTGATACACCACTAGCATCCGCTTTTTTATGATAGCGCTACGCGGCGAAGTTTACTAGCGAAACCATATATTTTTACTTGAGGCTACACTCTTTTGTAAAGTGTTCCCTCGTATGTGCCCGAGTCTTGGAAAGTAGTGAGATCAATATCGCCTTCGACATCCATGTGGAGCACCGAACCCTCAAGACTGTGCAGTACGCTTCGGCCCGCGAAACGCCTGGCACCAATGTCGACAATGCCGGCCTCGTATCCCTTGAAGGTACCATGCGGCGTTTCGGCAACAACCGAGTCAAAGTAGGTCCAGGTCGGGCCTTCCTCTACACGTTATATAGTTCTGAGCGTAAGCGTGCCCGGAGCAAGCGGGCCAGAGGTAAAATCGTTTACATAGCATTCCGTGTTTCCGGGCTCATCCGCGCACCGTGCCGGCTGCCCGGTCCTAGAATCAAGGCGCGTCTGCTGGTTGCCTTGCAGGGATAGACGTATGACGGAGGGATCCGGTTTGGGGTTATGACTCACACCGTAATCATAATCTATCTATGTGCCGTCCACCAGTGCTGGTAGGTCTTGAATTGCCAATCCAGACAGGGGCACGGCTTGTTCGGTTTTGCAGAAGTTGTGTAATTAACTACATATACACTGGAGATTTCAGAGATTTTTTAGGAGAAGGTTGTTTTGTGTTAGTTCACTAAAACGGGGTGTGATCGTATTGACTGACTCATACTGCTTATGGTAAGTTGTAATTGCTACTATTAACTTAAGGTTAATTAGACTAAGGAGGGACAATGAAAAGTAAATTATTGAATGCCGTAAAGGCGTCATCGACAGGCCTTCGCCTGCTCAGTGCGCTGGCGTTATTATTGGCATTAAGTGTCGGTATGTCTAGCAGGGCATCGGCAGTTATCGATCCCGAGGAAATGAACTCGATCTATAGCATCAATAATCCCAACGAATGTTTGGACGTTACCGGAGGCGGATACAAGGCAATCCCCAACAACGTGCCTATAGAACAGTGGGGCTGTCATGGCACGTCCAATCAACTGTGGCGAACTCGTGCAATACCTGAGAGACCCGGCTTTTATTATCTCGTATCCGTGAATAGCGGTAGGTGTCTGACGGTCCCCAACGCTTCCAAAGAAAAGGGGAAACAGCTAATCCAGTATGACTGCCAGTTGGGTGTTGGCCAGCAATGGTTCTTTTGGGATGACCAAGCTCGCTATCCGGGGATGGGAAAGTTAATCATATCGCGGAACGGGGATGGCACCGCAGCTAACCCATGGATGTGCGTTGATGTATCCGGTGCCGTATCATATAATGGCGCACCGGTAATCCAGTGGCCTTGCTTCTTTGACAATAACCACATGAATCAGCAGTGGGGTTGGAGATAGTCTGCTCTTTGGCGACTGTCTTTGGTGATTACTAAGGTTATCGAGGAATCGCTCGTTTCGGATTAAATATCTAGTCTGAATCTGCACTATACGCCAGGCTGTCCAAAGGCCTGGCGTATTAGTTGCGTAGGCGCCCACTACCTCGTACAATAATGCTCAAGACGTTAACGTTTAAAGAGCGGGAGTGTATATGGCAACAACGAGGGTAGCGATTAATGGCTTTGGGCGGATTGGGCGCAACGCCTTTAAGATCGCGTTCGACCGCAGCGACATGGAGATTGTGGCGATTAACGATTTAACCGACCCCAAAACATTGGCCCATTTACTCAAGCACGACACCAATTACGGCGCGTATGGGCACGAAGTAAGCGCCGACGGCGAAAGTCTGGTTGTAAACGGCAAGCAGATTAAGGTGTTTGCGCAAAAAGACCCGGCGCAGTTGCCCTGGAAAGATCTGAATGTTGATGTGGTGATCGAATCGACCGGCTTTTTTGTAGATCCGGCCAAAGCCAAGGCGCATCTGGACGCTGGCGCCAAGCGTGTAGTAATCAGCGCGCCCGCCAAGGGTGAGGGCGCTGACACCATCGTGTTGGGCGTCAACGAAGACAAGCTGGAAGGTGCTACGCCGATCGTTTCTAACGCCAGCTGTACGACTAACTGCATTACACCCGTTGCCGCCATAATCGAGAGTCACTTTGGCATCGAAAAGGCAATGATGACCACCGTGCACAGTTACACCGCTAGCCAAGTATTACAGGACGCGCCAGCTAAAGATTTGCGCGAAGCGCGCGCCGCCGCCGAAAACATCGTGCCCACCACCACCGGCGCTAGCATCGCCGCGGCCAAGGCGCTGCCAGCCCTAAAGGACCGCTTTGGCGGCCTGAGCGTGCGCGTACCCACTCCCGTGGTATCTCTCAGCGATTTTGTGATCATTACCAAGCGGCCAGTTACCGTAGAAGAAGTGAATGAGGTCTTCAAAAAAGCCGCCGCCGAGCCGTACTATCAGGGCATTTTGGCCGTGACCGAAGAGGAGCTGGTGAGCAGCGATTTTATTGGCAATAGCCACTCGGCGATTGTAGATCTTAACTTGACCGCGGTGATTGATGGCAACATGCTCAAGGTGGTGGCCTGGTACGACAACGAATGGGGCTACTCCAACCGCTTGGTCGAGGAAGTTGCCGACATCGGCAGTATATTGCACAAATCTTAGAGAGTGGTCGCCCCCGCCTCCCCAGGCTTTGTCGCACACGTTGCTATTCTTTTCCTGGAAGTTGTGTGTCCGCCTGGCCGAAGAGAAAGCCCTTGAGCGACAGGCTTTTGTCCCCAAGGCGCAGCTGCAGCTGCCGTCCGTAGCCGGAATTTAAAGCGGCTTCTCCTTACCCGGGATAATTCGTAAACATTTTTACCGACCGCGCCCGAATATTGTATAAAAATGTACTTACCTCTGGAAAACTAGGGATGTATAGGGTAACATACGGGCAAAGGTTGGCGTATGATAGTGGCGGCTGTGAGAGCTGGTTTTGGTATTGCTGCTATGCTCGGATTTTTCGGTGCATTGCCGGGACACTCGCTGAGCGAGCCGTTTTTGATCTTTATGGCCGCTGGGGTAGTGCCTGGCACTGACATTGTTATTCCGGCTGAGTTCACACTTGTGCTGGTGGCCGGCGTGTTGATGGCGCTGACCATACTGCTGTACCGGCAGCACACCGCTTACCAGACCAAGCTGCAGCGCTTCTTGCCAGAGTTTGCGCGAGCTGCTGCTGATCCGCCCTACACCCAGATCGTGCCCGGGCTGGGACGTGCCGCTCGCCTTGGGAGGTTGCTGCTCAGTTCCGCCAGCGGAGCGGTTGTCAGCTCTTACTTTTGGCTAAGATCTTTGGGCGAGCCGCCGATCGCGCAGATCGTCATGGCGCGCGGCCAGCCCCTGGCTCTGATACGCTGGGACAGACGGGCACTCGTTAAGTCGTGGCATAGCGGCGAGCTGAAGCGTGCCAGAGAAGTTCTGGCACATTATTTTGAGCGGATTAGGCTTTACCTGGCGCAGTTGACATTGTTCTAGTCAAGCGGCCTGGCATCCCTCGCTAAGTCTGCTATAGTATAAGCAGAAGCGGGATAGGGATGAAGATATTTATCGGAGCCGACCACAACGGGTTTGAGATGAAGCGTCAGCTGGTTGAGCAGCTGACCGCCGCCGGTTATTCCATTGTTGATGAGGGTGACCGGGCGCTTAAGCCCGAGGATGATTTCCCGCAGTTCGCCGCCCGCACCGTGATGGCCATGAAAGTCAGCGATGCCCCCGATGCCCGCGGCATTCTTATCTGCGGTAGCGGTCAGGGTATGTGCATGGCGGCCAATCGCTACAAAGGCATTCGTGCCAGCCTGGTGTGGAGCGCCGAGGAAGCTCACGCCTCGCGGAACGATGATGATAGCAACGTACTCTGTCTGCCCGCGCGCTACATGACGGTGCACGAAGCGGTCAAGTTGGCCGAAATCTGGCTGGCCACGCCATTCGCCGGTGCTGCGCGCTTTCGCCGCCGCATCAAAGAGCTCGACAAATTGGGGTAGAAGCCGCCGCTGTTCTAAATCTAAAAGCCGCGTCGAATAGTAAGCATGCCCTTCGGAGGGGGAAGCTTTGTGTGTTTAGGCTTGGGTTGCTGATTCGACTTCATATTCATAGTATAACAAACAAAATACCTGTACCGATAGCTGAAAACACAAGCGAAACAGCGCAGTACCGCCAGCGAGTCGCATTGAGCCGGTTGTTAATGGCGATGGCCGACTGCGTGTTGGCCAGCAGCTGCGCCACCAGGGCGTCGCGGCTCATCTCTAAATATTCCGGCGAAGCGGCAATGTCCACGCCCGGCCCTTTGTAGTCGCGGGGCAAGATAGTCAAGATGTTGAAAACGAGTGAGATAATGTAGGGCACAAGCAGGCTGGCGTGTGTGAACCAGCTGGAGAAGCTAAGATCCGCCTGGGCAATAAAAAGCAGCACCGCGATATTGGCGGCGGATATGCCCAACGCTTTATTGTCGATGCCGGCACTGTCGGCCATGGCGACCGAAAGGTGATTTTGCTCGGCGTTGAGCAGGGGTTCTAGGTCCACGGCGTTGGGTTTGGCAGGCATAAGCGGTATACTTTTACTTAGTTATAGTACGAGTATAGCGCAAAATGCATGCAATAATTTGCCCAACCGTAACGGCGCGCAGTGCCGAGGAATATCGTCAGCAGATGGAGCGTCTGGCTGGATTTGTGACGCGCGTGCATATCGATTTGGCTGACGGCGTGTTTACACCGGTGAAGCTCACCCCCATCAAAGACGTGTGGTGGCCCAGCGGTGTGCGTGCCGACATTCATGTGATGTATCGGGAGCCGTTTCGTCACACCAAAGAGCTATTGGCGCTCCGGCCACAGCTGATCATCGTGCACGCCGAGGCGGAGGGTGATTTTCTGGCCTTTGCAGACAGTGCGCATGCCGTGGGTGTGGCCGTGGGTGTGGCGCTCAAGCCGGAAACCATGCCGGAGGTTATCCAGCCGGCGCTGGAATGGATCGATCACGTGCTGATTTTTTCCGGCCACCTGGGGCATTTCGGCGGGCAAGCCAACACGCATCTGCTGACCAAAGTCCTAAAGCTCAAACAGCTCAAACCGGATCTCGAGATCGGCTGGGATGGTGGCATCAACAACAAAAACGCCGCCGTTTTGGCGGCTGGCGGTGTGCATGTTCTCAACACCGGCGGCTTCATTCAGCACGCCTCCAGCCCGGAAGCGGCCTATCAGCTGCTCTCCGACGTCGTAGCGCGGATCCCAGAACGTCACGCCAGATAGTGCTAGCAATTTTATCCCGCTTCGGGTACCATGCAGTATTATCGGTTTTTAGTAGGGTCCCTCCTAGTTTAGGAACGTATCATGACACAAACACTCTGTATTCATATTGCTAATGTTACCGGAGATATGGCCCGGACCGGGCTGGTCGACTATGCGGCAATTTTGTCGCGCAAGCAGGCAGACGCAGCGAGAATAGGGACCGGACGGAGTGTGTTTTTGTCGAACAGCGCCGTGCGGACGCTGGCCGTCCCCGCGTCATGGCCGTATGTGTATAACGACGCGGCAAGCTATCCGGACATGGCGGCGCGCTTTCCGCAGCAGGAGTTTGCCGAGTATCTCAATCGATGCGCCGCTTCCTCTAGTGGTGAGTCGCCGGTGCTAGTGTGCCATGTGGGTCTGCGAACAGGTGCACTGATCGCGCCGGAGACGCTGCGCCGCTTTCCAGTTGTGATGATTTCTCATGAGTTCGAGCTGCTTAGCGCTCCGCAAAGAACGTATCGGTTAGAGCAGTTGCGGGCCGCCGAACGGATATTGTTTACTACACAAGCCGAGCGGGAGTGTGCGCTGCGCGCCGTCGCCGAGCAGTTCGGTCCTCCCGAAGCCGAATTTTTGCGCCGCCGAAGCACAGTCTATCCCGTGCCTTCCAATATTGAACCATTCGCCGCCCTCGCGCCGCCGGCCCAGCGTGCCCGGAATGTCATCGTGTTTAGCACCCTTCGGGAAAGAAAGGGGCTGAGCTGTCTGCCGGACATCGCTCGGGCTATGCAGGATGATTCCTATTTTGCCGGACGGGCAATATATCTTGCGGGTAGCGTGCTCACCAAAAACGGCGGGGAAGGGCTGGGGATTTTGAAGGATCTGCTGGCCCGCTGTTTTACCGTGCGGCCGCAGCAATTGGCTGGCCTGTCGCTGGAAGAAACGATGCAATTGACGCACATGCTGGAAGGCAATCGCCAGCTGGACGCACGTGCGTTGTCACCTGCCGTCGTGCGCATTCTTTCAGACGATTTTATCGAGAGGACGCTGCCGCTGTATCTGCGACTGGATGTGCCGCAGGCAGAGGTAAGCGAGCTGTTGGCAAGCAATCTGTACTCGCTGCTGCCGATGCCGCGGGGTGCAACGCTGCATAGCGGCACCTTGGCGGCTTCCCTCGCGCATCACATGATTACGCTCGCCTGCCGCAGCAAGCTGGACGCCGTACCTCCTACGCTGTCCGGCGGCGGTATGTATCTGCTGGATAAAGCGCATGATGCGCTGGAGGTGATCCGCTCGCACGAAACCGTGGCCCGAGCCAACCCGGCGTACGAGCAGTCCATGATTGATAGAGGCGATGACTACCGGGCCTCGACCAGCTGGAGCGGCCTGGTGCGGCTGATGGGCAATCTGGCGGAAGAAGCGCTGCACGCGTTCCAAGCCCGCCGTGCCGTGCCTGCTGCGCGCCGGGGTTCCTCGTCACCCGCACTGCTTTGAAAAGCTCTCCCGGCGGTGTACTATGGGTAGGAAAGCATAAGGGTAACATCGCATGCGGCAAGTATTTTCGATCGAAGCGCTGGAGTTGATTGCCAATGACATCCGGCGGGACATTATCAAGATGTTGGAAGAGGCCGGTAGCGGCCACCCCGGCGGTTCGTTGGGGCAGGCCGATATTTACACGGCCCTGTATTTTAATCTGATGAAGCACGATCCGCACAATCCCGATTGGGACGAGCGCGACATTTTGATCCAGTCGAATGGCCACACCTGCCCGGTGCGCTACGCCACGATGGCGCATGCGGGCTACTTTGACCGCGAAGAGCTTATGACGTTGCGCAAGTTTGGCTCGCGTTTGCAGGGCCACCCCGAGCGCGCCAAGCTGCCGGGTGTCGAGAACACCAGTGGCCCTTTGGGCTCCGGGCTCAGCCAGGCCGCGGGCATGGCGTTGGCAATGCGCATGAACAAACAACAGCACCGTTGGGTGTACGTAACGGTTGGCGACGGCGAGCTGAACGAGGGGAACAACTGGGAAGCCATCATGCTGGCCAGCAAGTACCGCTTAACCAACATGATCGTTATCGTTGACCGCAACAATATTCAGATCGACGGACCCACCGAAGTGGTGATGCCGCTGGAAGATCTGCGCGCCAAGTGGGAGAGCTTCGGCTGGCATGTGCTGGAGATCGACGGTAACGATGTCGAGGCGGTTATTGACGCCGTGAACATGGCCAAAGCCATCGTCGAAAAACCGGTCTGCATTTTGGCGCACACTATCCCTGGCAAGGGTGTGGACTTTATGGAGTACGACTTCCACTGGCACGGCGTGGCCCCCAATCACGAGCAAGCCAGCCTGGCGCTCAAAGAGATTCATACTCTGCGCGGCAAGATTAACCAGGAGCATGACTGATGGCTGACAATCTACATTTGCAGAGTGTTGCCGGCGAGGGAGATGGCAAGAAAGAGTCTATCCGCGACGGATTTGGCCGCGGCCTTTTGACAGCCGGCAAGCAGAACGACCAAGTAGTTGCCATTTGTGCCGACCTGACCGACAGTACCAAAATTAGCCTGTTCGCCGAGGCATTTCCGGAGCGCTTTATCGAGGCCGGCATCGCCGAGCAAAATATCACCACCGTCGGTTCGGGCATGGCGGCCATGGGCAAAATTCCGTTCGTCAGCAGTTATGCGGCGTTTTGTCCGGGGCGGACCTGGGAGCAGATCCGTACCACGATTTGCCTGAACGACCGGCCAGTCAAGATTATCGGCTCGCACGCCGGTCTGTACACTTCGCCCGACGGCGCCACGCATCAAGCATTGGAAGATATCACGCTGATGCGTGTGCTCCCTAATATGGTGGTGCTGGTGCCGTGCGATAGTGTCGAAGCCGAAAAAATGGCGCCGCTTATGGCGGCAGACAAACGACCCAATTATGTGCGCCTTGCCCGCGGCGCGTCGCCTATTATTACGACTCCGCAGACACCGTTCGAGATTGGTCCGGCATACATCTTCCGTGAAGGCACCGATGTTACACTGATTGCTACCGGCACCATGACCTATCAGGCGTTAATGGCGGCTGCTACGCTGCATAAAGATGGCATCGAGGCCGAGGTGATTCATGTTCCAACCGTCAAACCGTTGGATGAGCGGACTATTTTGATGAGTGCCCGCAAAACTGGCGCGGTAGTGACGGCCGAGGAAGCCCAGGTCGCCGGCGGTTTGGGCGGGGCGGTAGCCGAACTTTTGGCCGAACACTATCCGGTGCCCGTCAAGCGTATCGGTGTGCGTGATCAGTTTGGCGAATCGGCCAGCACCCCCGAGGAGCTCCTCAAGCATTTCGGTCTGGATGCGTCCCATATCGCCATGGCCGCGTATCAAGTGGCGGGGCGCAGGTAAATAGTAGGCCGGCGCGGTAATGCTTCCGTTTGTCGCTGTTCTTGGTCAGGATTTGTGCGGTGCGTTTTATTCGCTTTTGTCGCGGCGTCTTTCGGTGCGCCTAGCACGGGCTCAGCTGCAGCTGGCTGCTGTGATGCTGACCTTTACGTTTGCGCTCGGTTTGCCGTTTGCGCTCCTGCACGGCGGAGTGGAAGTTTCTGCGCTGGCTCGGTGGTGGCCATGCTTTCTGCTGGGCGGTGTGGCCTCGGCCCTGAGCGTAACGGTTAACTTGCTCGTATTCCGCTATCTGGACGCGGCGATGGGCACGCTGCTAGGTACCACGTATATCGTGCTGTCTATCGCGAGCGCAATGTACGTGCTGGGCGAGCGGCTGGGGCTCAGACAGATTATCGGCGCGCTGATTGCCCTGGCCGCAGTGGCTTATGCACTGTCGGTGCATGTCAATCGGCGCGAGCGGCGTAATTGGACACTTGGTATGTTGGTGACGCTTGTCGGCGCGGTGCTCTTTTCGGTGGCCGTTGTGGTCGAGAAATTTTTGCTGGTTAAGGTGGGCGTGTCGTCGTATGTGGCATGGGGCTGGGGCGCGCAGTGGCTGTGCGCCACGGTACTTGCTACGCTGGTGGGCGGCCACCATTTCGGACAGATTTTCGCCAAGCGGAACAGGTCGCTGGTGATTGGTGCGGGATGCACCCGCACTGCCATGGCGTTGCTGTTCGTCTCGACATTGGTTATATTCAAAAGCCTGTGTGTGGCGGTGGTGTTGGCCGGACTCCGGCCGCTGTTTGTGGCCTTTTTGGGTGCGTGGTTTTTGCACGAGCGCAAGTTTCTGGCTCGCAAAATCATGGCCTCGGTGGCGGCCGCTATTGGCGTAGCGATCATGTTCTGGTAAAGATATAACCATTAGCTGTATACTACGACTATGAATACAGACAAGCTTGAAGAGACGGCCAAAAACATGGTGGTGCGTGGCAAGGGGCTGCTGGCCGCCGATGAAAGCAGCGCAAGCTGTCAAAAGCGTTTTGACGCCGTCGGTGTGCCGTGCACTGAAGAAACGCGACGGGAATACCGCGAGCTGCTGCTTACTACTCCCGGTGCCGAAGATTTCCTAAGCGGCGTCATCATGTTTGAGGAAACATTTTGGCAGTCGACGGAGCGCGGCCAGGTGTTTCGTGAACACCTTAAGCACGCAGGCATATTACCTGGCATCAAGGTGGATAAAGGTCTGGTGGATCTGCCCGGCTTTCCTGACGAGAAAATCTCGCAAGGCCTGGATGGTCTGCCCGAGCGTATGGAGGTGTACGCCGGCGCTGGTGCCCGTTTTGCCAAGTGGCGATCGGTGATTACTATTGGCGACGACATTCCAACAGATGAGTGTGTTGGCGCCAACGCACTCACACTGGCGCGCTACGCCCGCATCTGTCAGGATGCCGGCATCGTGCCGATTGTCGAGCCGGAAGTGCTCTTCGACGGCAACCACACCGCCGAGCAGTGCGAGCGCGTTATGGCGCACACATTCGATGTCTTGTTCAATACCATGCGCGCGTTTCGGGTCCACCTGCCAGGCGCCATCCTCAAAACCAGCATGGTGCTACCAGGCAAGGATAGCGGCGTGCCCATCGACCATGACGATGTGGCCGAGCGCACGGTGCGCGTGTTTGCCGATCATGTACCGGACAATCTGGGCGGCATAGTTTTCTTAAGCGGCGGCCAAACGAGCAACGATGCTTTTGCCGACCTCGATCACATTATCGATCGCATGAAGGTTATTAACCGCGTGGCCAAAAAGGGCCCGCACAAGTGGGGAATCACCTTCTCGTATTCTCGCGCCTTGCAAGATCCAGTGCTCAAAGCCTGGGCCAAAAACCGTCACGCCAAACACGACGTCCAAGCGTTGTTCCATCGTCAGCTAGAGCTAGCCGGTGCCGCCAGCCGCGGCGAATTGGACGAAGCTGCGCTGCACAGCGACGCCTTCGTGTCAACTGCCCAAGACGCGTAATCTTATTCCCGCATAAAGCCCGGCTCAAGTCCGCCGCTAAGCGTTCGTTCGCGAGTTATCACCAGGTGCCCTGTCTCAAAGCCGGCGCCATTAAGAAGTCTGACTTTTTGAGGCGTATCGGCCTCCAGGTAGCTGAGACTAAGCAGTTCACCCCACTTCTGGGCGGGTCGTCGGCCGTGGGCGAATCTAATAGTGGCGATGGCTAGACTACTTAGCCGCGGTGACCAGGTCACTTTACCTAAGAGTACGGCAGGACCAAGCTCGGCCGGTCGAGAATCCTGCGGAGCGAAGCGTAGGACATCTGTGAGCGGTGGAAGCAGCTCCTGTTCGGCTCGCTCTCGACTGCGATGAGCTACGAACAGCGCCACCAGGCTGAGATCCGACTCGTTTTGAAGGCGGGTAATCCTGGTGAAATGCGCGGTTTTGGCTTTTTCTTCGGAAGGCATGACGATTTCCGTTATTCCTATCGCAGGCGGGAGGCCCCTGTCCGGTACGCCTTCGACCACCCCCAAGGCAGCATGCCCGCCAATGCTGGCGGCAGTTTCTAGCCGCCCCATCTTCATTCTAAATTCAGGCGTGTCGAAGAAGTCGCCGAGTGCGGAAGGGGACGGAAGCTCATACGTAATTTTTGTCATAGCCTTTTATTATATACATAACAATCGGGCTTCTTGCATCATGCCTCTTGGCGTGCGACAATACACGTAAGATCATAAGCGAAATGGAAGGGCAGATGGGGCAGTTTGATATCCTTAGCGTCGGCGATGTGGTAACCGACGCTTTCATCAAATTATTTGACGACCAGGCCAAGGTAGTTAAGGACGACCGAGACGGGCAGTGGCTGGCCATGCCGTTTGCCACCAAGCTGCCGTTTGATCACACCGAGGTAATCCCGGGCGTGGGTAACGCCGGTAATGCCGCGGTGGCGTTTGCGCGGCTGGGCATGAAGACCGGTTTTGTGACCAACGTCGGTGCCGATGCGCAGGGCCGCGAAATCATCGCCGCGCTGGATAAAGACGACGTCGACACGCGCTTCGTTCGCATCAACCACGGCAAAAAGAGCAACTACCACTATGTCCTGTGGTACAAAGAAGAGCGCACGATTCTGATCAAACACGAGGATTACGAATACCACTGGCCGCATTTTCGTCCCACAGAATTGCCGCGCTGGATTTATTTCAGCTCGATCAGCGAGCGCGCGCTGCCATATCACGACGACATCGCCGATTGGCTGGACGAAAATCCCTCCGTTCACCTGGCGTTTCAGCCGGGAACGTTTCAGATGAAGGCGGGCGCAGAGCGGCTGAAGCGCTTGTACGACCGGGCTTCGATTTTGCTGCTCAACCGCGAAGAGGCCGTGACCGTGGGCGGTGGCAAGCACGAGGACGTACACGATCTGTTTGATAAGCTGCATCAACTGGGGCCGCAGGTAGTGGTGATTACCGACGGGCCGCGTGGCGCGTATGCTTCCGACGGCATGCAGCGGTTGTTCATGCCGCCGTATCCCGATCCCAAGCCGCCGTACGAGCGCACCGGCGCGGGCGACGCTTTTTCATCCACGTTCGTTGCTGCCGCGGCCAAGGGTCTCAGCCTGGAAGACGCCCTGCGCTGGGCGCCCATCAACTCCATGAGTGTCGTACAGAAGACCGGCGGCCAGGCTGGATTGCTCACCGAAAAAGAGCTGCAGACGTATCTGCACCACGCCCCAGAAGAATATAAACCGCGCAAGTACTAATCCGGCTGGCAGTGTATCGGTTTTGAGCGGGGCGAAGCTGCCGTGCTGCCGCTAGATTACTCTGCGGGCAATGCCTGCAATTTGCCGAGCAGGTCGGCCACCACTTTCGTTAGGCTCTGATCGCCGGCGATTTGTTTGACCAGTGCCGCCTGATCGGTCTTTTCGGCATCGTAACACGGCGACCCGGCAAACGCCAGATAGTAATAATATTGTCCCGTCTGCGCCACTGGCGCCGGATTGGTGGGCGAGTACGGCGGCTCGCGGTGCAGAACCGACCGCGTCATAGTCACGCCCACGTCGCTTTTGCAAAACCCGGCTCTTACCAGGCGCTTAAACACGAACGTTACCCGCTGATCGCCGTTGTCATCGAAATAGGTGTAGGCTAGGTCGAAGGTCTTTTCACTCAAAGGCACGCGGATTTTCCACTCTTGTATATCCAGTTTGAGCATGGCCGGATCGGTGGGCGGCAGTAGGGCCTCGGCCCTTTTTTCGCTGGCCTCATGCGCCTTGGCTTGCTCGGGATTCACGAAGCGCCTGCCCTGCGGGGTCAGACAGACTTCTGGATAGGTTTCCTGAATCTGATTTCCGGCCTCCCGGCACTCGCCGAAGCTGCTGATGTCCGCCGCTTTTTGCGCCGGCCGCACCCACGCCCCCCAAACCACTAGGCAGAGACCAAGAACGGCTGCCACAATAATCACCAGCTTGACGTAGGCGATTTTTTTCTTTTGTTTGCGGCTTAGCCTTAGCCTGTACATAGAATAGGAGAGAAGGCGTTAACCAGCACGAGGCGGCGGATTGCTGGCGGTTTCGCGTAGGAACCAGTGATGATTGTGGTCTTTCAGCTCGTCGTGGATATCCTTGTACTCTTTGTCCAGAATGTCCACGATTTTTTTGACAAGCCGGACCGGATCGTCGTCGTAGATTACTAGTTCGTCACCGTGAAGAAGAATTTTAGTCTTCATCAATTCTGGGATCATGTCGGCCACGCCGCCGCTGCCCAACAGTACGCCGCAGGGCATATGCGCCTCGAGGGCCGAGGTGAATTCGTGCAGTGAGCCGAACCGGCCGCCGATGGTGATAACCGCGTCGCTAGACTGCACCAGATACAGATCTCGCCCAACGTAATTCATGCCGGTAAAGTTGATGAAGTCAAACACGTCGTACGGCAGGCGATACTTACGCACGTGCTCGCGCAGACTGCTGGCTGGCGAAAAGCCGATGCTGACGCCGCCGCCTTCCTTGGATCCCAATGCCGCGAAGTACGGCAATCCGACGGTTGCGCCCGTGGTTAGGATGTGGCCCGATTTGGCGATCGCCTTGCCGACCTCCCGCGCTTTGTCCTTGCTGCTCTCTACCGTAGCGCCGCCAGCGGCACCAGATACGCAGATGGAGTAGCGCAAATATTTAAGATCGTTTAGGTCTGGAGCCATGTTTGTATCCTTTTATGCTTCATTATTGTACGCTTCTTCCTCTTCGAGTGCCAGCGGCGAGGTCAGCTCGCCCGCCAGCTGCTGGTGGACGGCCGCTTCCAAGTTTTCCTGGTGCAGGTAGCGTATCATCAGTTCGTGCCACAGATTGTCGCGTACAAAGTGCACAATCCGGTCGCCAAAAGAAAGATGATTGCAGTAGCCCAGCGCTACGTCCAGGGCGTTGCAAGAGACGACCCCGCCCTCGTGCATTAGTCCCAGATGGGCCGTGTCCTGCCAAAAAGTCAGCGACGGGTCGAGCGCCGCCAGCGCGTCCTCGCCGTTTTTCCACTCCAGATCTTCGGGTTGGACGTGCGGCTCGAAGATCTCGGGGTGATAGGCGCCCGTAAACCGGGCGTAATAGCGTTGAATCATCCGCCACGGCACTGGCTGGCCGGCCAGTTGCGCGGCGGTGTACGGTTCGCTGACCGATGAGGCCTGGACCAGCGTGCCGAACTCAGGCTTGACCTGCTGGAGTTTGGCGTACGAGCTGTGCGCGCGAATGCGGTTCATCTCTTCCGAAACAAGCAAGATTGTGGTTATCGCCAAACCGTCCACCACCTGATCCAAAGGTAGCAGTACCACGGCCCCAAGCTCCGGGAAGCTGAGCAAGTTGTGGCGGGCGTTTCCCACGAAACCAGCTGCCAGTTTCTGCCAGCGTTTGGTAGTTGGGTGGATGAGGCTGGCTTTGCGAGACTCGAAATCGCTCGGCATCAGTTTGGCGTATTGCTCGCGAAAGCTGCGCTGCCACGAGCCGGGCTCGGCGATCAGCGCCGCGGCGTACATTTCGCCCACCGATTCGTGCCTGAGCATGGAGTCGATCGAGCGGTAGCCCAGCTGCTTCATGGCTACTTTGGGCGGTTTTCTCTTGAGCAGACGCTTAGCTACGCTGGTCTTGAGTACAAAAAAGCTGGACGCTTCTTGCTTTTTCAAAAAAGTTGTGGCGGCCGTCACCACGCTGTCGGGTGCGGCGTCCGGGGCGAGTTTCAGTGCATCTCGAACTGTTACCTCGCTCTGTTTTAGCCGATCCTGCAGCGCGTTAAAGAGCTCCGGACCAGTGGTGTCATCCGGGTCCAGATCCAGTTCTGCAATTTTGGCGCGCATGCGTTGGATAATGTCGGCCGTCAGCCGAATGTCCGCCCCGGGCCGTCCCGCGGCGTGTTCCAGCTGCTGCAAACTTTGGCTGAACATCGGCTCCACTGCCCCCAGGGCCTCAGACAAAAAGCGTGTCATAATCTTTATTCAGATTACCACAAGCACCTTTGCCGCGCCACGCTTCCCGCTATCTTTGAAGCCTCGACCTTGGAACAAACAGCGGACGCTGTTGTACAATACAGAGATGAGCCACTTCCGACTGCACGGCGATTATCAGCCGATGGGCGACCAACCGGCGGCGATCGCGCAGCTTACAAAAGGCGTGGCGGACGGTCTGCGGTATCAGACGCTCTTGGGTGTCACGGGCTCTGGTAAAACTTTTTCGATGGCAAACCTTATCCAAAATACCGGCAAACCGACGCTGGTGCTCAGCCACAACAAAACCCTGGCCGCGCAGCTATACAGCGAGTTCAAGCAGTTTTTCCCGGACAACGCCGTGCATTACTTTGTGAGCTATTTCGATTACTATCAGCCCGAGGCGTATATTCCGCGCAGCGACACCTACATCGAAAAAGACAGCCAGATAAATGAAGAGATCGATCGCTTGCGCCATGCAGCCACTGATGCGCTGCTTTCGCGTCGCGATGTGATTATCGTGGCTAGCGTCAGCTGCATTTACGGCATCGGTTCGCCGGGCGACTATAACGACCTGAGTGTGCGGCTCAAAGTGGGCGAGCGTCGCCTGCGCGATAAGCTCATGCGCCAACTTTCCGACATTCAGTACCAGCGTAACGACGTGGACTTTCACCGGGGCGTTTTCCGCGTGCGCGGCGATGTCATCGACGTGTTTCCGGCCGGCGAAGAGCTGGCGTATCGCATCGAGTTTTTTGGCGAAGAGCTGGAGCGGATTCTTAAAATCGATCCGCTGACCGGCGAAATCTTGGGCAAGCCCGAAACACTGACGGTTTTTCCGAGCAGTCACTACGTCACGCCGCAGGAAAAGCTGCAGGTAGCGTTGGGTCAGATCGAGCACGAGCTAGCCGAGCGCCTGCACCAATTCAAAACTGAGGGCAAACTGCTGGAAGCCCAAAGATTAGAGCAGCGGACGCGTTTTGATCTGGAGATGATGCAGGAAACCGGCTTCGTAAAAGGCATCGAAAACTACAGCCGTTACCTGACCGACCGCGAACCGGGCGAGCAGCCCGCCACGCTGTTGGATTACTATCCCGACGATTTCCTGATGCTCATCGACGAATCACACATGACCATGCCCCAAGTCCGCGGCATGTACAACGGCGACCGCGCCCGCAAAGAGGTGCTGGTAGAGCACGGCTTCCGCCTGCCCAGCGCGCTCGATAACCGACCGCTTACCTTTACCGAATTCGAAAAACACATGAACCAAGTAGTGTTTGTCAGCGCCACGCCGGCGGAATATGAGCTAAGCCGCTCGCCCAAACCGGCGCAGCAGGTCATCCGGCCCACTGGACTTTTGGATCCAAAGATTGAGGTTCGCCCCATCGATGGCCAAATCGACGATCTCATCGCCGAAATCCGGGCCAAAGTAGAGAAGCGCCAGCGCGTGCTGGTAACCACGCTCACCAAGCGCATGTCCGAAGACCTTACCGAATATTTGAACGAACTAAACATCAAAGTCGCCTATTTGCACAGCGATGTCGAAACGCTCGACCGCACCGACATCCTGCGTGACTTGCGCCTAGGCGTTTATGATGTGATTGTGGGCATCAATCTGCTGCGTGAAGGGCTGGATCTGCCCGAAGTTTCGCTGGTCGCCATCCTAGACGCCGACAAAGAAGGCTTCCTGCGCAGCGAACAAGCACTCATTCAAACTGTCGGCCGCGCCGCCCGCCACGTTGAAGGCGAGGTGATTATGTACGCCGACCACATCACCGCCAGCATGGATCGCACCATCACCGAGACCAACCGCCGCCGCGCCATTCAAGAAAAGTATAATAACGAGCACGGTATCACGCCGCAAGGCATCAGCAAAACGATAGAAAAGGGCCTGCGCCCCGACCTCCCCGAAGAAGCCAAAAAGGCCAAACTCGACCTTAAAAAAATTCCCAAGGACGAATATGGCCACCTCATTCGCGATCTCACCGCCCAAATGGATCTCGCTAGCGCCAACCTCGAATTCGAAAAAGCCGCCGAACTGCGTGATATCATTAGTGATATCAAAAAGAAATTGTAATATGAGGTAACAGGCGGGCTATGCCACGTAGATCGGATAGACTGGAATACCCTGACCAAAATCGGGAGATCTTAGAGAATAGAGTCAATCAAGGTTTTCAAGCTCAAGCTATCGGAAGACCTGCGGTTGAGCTTGGTCAGGAAGGGATCCCCGCGCTTTGGCGCGCCCGCGCGCAAAACCAAGAATTTGGAGCGACTGCCTGGAGGCTGCCCACACTACCCTATTTGACCAGCAAGGCGGTTAGTCGAATCATTGCTTCCGAGTGGGGAAGGGGGAACGGGTTAGAGAGTGCCCGAGACATACTGGATTATGCCAGGCGGTGCGAAGATCATATTGATGGCAGGGCATCGAAACAACGGGTTTTAACCCCAGTACTGGGCATATATTATGACTCCAGTAGTCCTGCTGGGACGGATGTTCATACCACGTTTGGACTTAGCCTGGGGGATGCCTCTCACCCCGGCTTCGCGAGGTATCAGACAGGAGAAACCCTAGGTAATGAAATGGAGCGTTTTCAGAGGATTGCCGTCCAAGCGGGAATCGGCGCCGGGAGTGAACAGCCGCCCGAACAGCTATGGGTCCCTGTCGCGGCGGTCAGCCATGGCCCATCGCAAGAAACGCGTCTGGAGGAACTGCGGCAAGCGTATGCACAGACGATAGCGCGGAGGGTTATGCTTAGCAGCGTACAGCCCGTTACGGAAATACCGCTCACTTCCTCGCGAATTACGAGCCATTTCTAGTGACTGCTAAATGACGAATCCTAGTACTTGCTACGACCGCCTCATTCGTGACCTCACTGCCCAAGTGGATCTGCGGCTACCAATATCAATTCGAGATTGGTGGCATAGTTGTAATTCACCGTGGGCGCTGCTACGATGTGGGTAATTAACCATAAGTGAGAAAAAATGGAAAACTCCGAACCATCCGATCAAGCCGACGGACAATATCAACCGCAGCCGGAGGATCAAGCAGCGTATAACGAGTCCGGCCAGCCCGCGTACGAACAACCCGGCGAGCCGGCCTACCAACCCGAGCCACCGGAATGGCAGTCCTCGCCCCAGTCGGAGCCGAGTGTGAGCAACCTGCCCGAGTCCGCCGAAACTGCGACCTATCAGCCGGCGCCCGCGGAGCCGGCATACGTCCCCCCGCCGCGTGTGCCGGAACCGGCGTATGCCCCGTCGGTGGTTGGGTCGCATCACGCGCCTGGCGGTAGCGGCAGGCGATTCTTTAAAAGCTTGGCGTATCTGCCCGAATATGCGGTCATGCTGATGTTGCTGGGCGTGCTGGTCGCGGCCCTCAACACGCTGATCGGCATCGGCATCGACGCACTTATTAAGGGCGAGCCGGCCTCTTCCGGCGCCGGCAGCTACACCGATCTGTACATCGGCAACATCAACAGCTTTGAGCTGATCTGGTCGCTATCGGCGTTGATTGCCAGCCTGCCGTTTTTTGCCTGGCTGTTTGTGCGTACGCGCAACACCGAGGCCGAAACGCCCGAGATCAGACAGCACCGCTGGCGCAAGGCGTTTTTGGGGATTTTCCTGGTGGTTGAGGGTCTGACGGCGGTCGGAACGGTCGGCGGCCTGGTGTACGACCTGCTTGGCAGGGCGGTCGGCGGGCAGGATGCCAGCTTGCTGTCCTACTTTTCCAGCGGAGCCAAGGATCCTTGGTGGCAGGTCGCACTAGTGACGCTGCTCAATTTGGCGGTACTCGTAGCCGTGATCTTTGTACTGAGCCGGGATTACCGCGCGCGGAAAGCCGGGCAGGAATAGCCTGGCATGGACAAGCTCAATCGAATATTTTTGATGGTTCTTTCGGCGTTGGCCGTGGGGACGATGCTGCTCCAGATTCCGGCGGTCATCGACCAGCGCGGCCTCGCGGCGGACAAGCAGGCGGTGACCGACCTGGAGAGTCTGCAATCGGCCATCACTACCTACTCGCAAGTGAACAACAAACTGCCGCACGCAGTCGAAGATACCGAACTTGCCGGCTCAGTCAAAGATCGCCTGAGCCGCTACGAATATGTACCCGCCGGCGGAAGCTACAAGTTGTGTGCTACGTTTCACACCGATACGTCAAAGTCCGGAGCGAAGTCGTCTACCGGTTCGGGTGCGTCGCTTAGTTCCTCGTATTTGTCATACCTTGACTTCTCGGTCCACGGCAAGGGGCATCAGTGCTTTACCAAAACTTCCAGCATAGATATCTATAATTACGATAAATATCTCAACAACTACAACAGCAACATCGACGATTCATCCGGCGCCAACCCGCCCCTGAATTCGCTGTAGCATGCCAACCGCGCCAAACTGCTATAGTTGATAGCATGAGAACAGTTGCCTATCGCTCCGGCACGCGGGCGGATAAACGTGGCGGCCGGCGGCTGCTACGCTGGTCGCTAGCGGTATTAGGTGCGCTGGCGGGGTTGTTCATCTTGGCCAATTTGGTAACAATGTTTTTGTACCGTGACAAGGTTTTGCCAAACTATTCGGTGGGAGCGGTACCCGTGGGCGGTGCGCCGCTTGATCAGTTGGACAGGCGCCTGCCTGTGGAAAAATTGCTGCCAGCTACAGTAGTATTTCGCAAGGACGACATAACCAAACAGTTTACCCCAAGGGAGTTAGGTGTGACAGTCGACGCAGCGGCAACGCGTGAGCGCCTTAAGCATGTGCGTTCATGGTTGCCATTGACGGCGCTTTTCATGCATCGCACTGTTCCGGCTGAGCTGGAGATCGACACCATCGGCTTTTCGGCGGCGGCCCAAAAGCTACAGGCCGACTTTACCAAGACGCCGTTGCCGGAGCGCATCATCTTTAGCGGGCAGGATTTTACAACGGCCGCACCGGAGGCCGGATATGCGCCGGATATGACCGGGCTGCGTGCGCGTTTGGCTACGCTATTGGAGCGTGGCGCCACCGACCTAAAAGTACCGACGGCGGCCGTAAACGCCAGTGAGCCGACAGGCAAGCTCGGCGGCGAGCTGGAGCGGCTGCAAAGACAACTCTCCGCTAAAATTACGCTGACGGCCGGCGGCAAAAGTCATCAATTGGGCCGAGACCAGATCGGCCGTTTTTTCGAATCCGCCGGACAAACTATGCAGCTCTCTACCGCCAAGATCAACATCGTCATCGGCGAGGTGGCAAGCGTTCTGGGCATACAGCCGGTCAATCAAAGCGAGGCGGTGAGCGCCGCGCAGTACGCATTGGCAAAATCTCAGCCCGTGACGTTTGTGCTGGCCGGCAGCGGCACCAAAGTGTACCGCTACTGCGCAGCGGTGAAGGGCGGGGTGAGTGCGTCCGTGCTGCCGGAGTTTCGCCAAAAGCTGGCCGCCGTATACGGTGATCCGCACGGCTGGAATCAGGGGGACGTCACATTGATTTATGCAGAGAGCGGCTGCGACTACACCGCCTGGCTGAGCGCTGCCAGCAGCATGACTAGCTTCGGCGGTGTGTGCGACAATTATTATAGCTGTCGTTCCGGCCCTAATGTGGTGGTCAATTACGATCGCTGGCAGGGTGCCACTGACCCCTGGAACGCCGCACACGGCTCGCTGGAGGATTACCGCGTGATGGTTATCAACCATGAAACCGGCCACTGGCTCGGCTTCGCTCATCGCCACTGCGCCGCGCCCGGCCAACTCGCGCCAGTCATGCAGCAACAATCGATCGACCTCGAAGGCTGCACCTTCAACCCCTGGCCCACACCGGCCGAAATCTCCACGCTCAGATGATAGTGTGTTTTTGGTAATCGTGATAGACTAGGCAGTTGTGAATCAATTAGGTGCATAACTAGACGATGTCGCGCAAAACCCGAAGGCAATTGAAGCCTAAACGAAATCTGCATTCGGGCAACGAGGATACCGTTCGTGAGCTGGATTCTCTCCCCCAATATAAAGGCCCTGTTGTCGGGCGCGGCGACGAAAGCAGGGCTGCTCAGCGTTATTTCGGTCCAATGAAGTGGCCTGCCGTGGGGCGTAGTCTTCTGGAAACCGAGCCAATTAATCGGTGGCAAGTCGTTGGGGAGTGGGTAGGAGCAGTTAGAGCCATCGGTTTGACTACTAGCAAGAGACTTTGGTATGGAGTACAGATGGTCAGATCGTCGGATATTAATACTGGGCAGCTCCAGGAGGCCGAGGCCAATGCCCGCACGGCACAGGTGATAGCCGCCGTTGGCGACTTGGCCACAGCACGTCTGAGGTCCAGACACCTTGTCACCCGCTTGCTCATCGACTATCTTCCTGTTGGCGAGGAGCGGCAGAGAGCCAAGTTGCAAATAGGGTTCGGCATTGAGGGTGTCGGCGAGGGGTTTGGTCCGGACGGCGCCCTGCGTCCCGTCTCTCTTGTCGCAGAGGCCAATCATTTTGTAGGGTGGGCGATCGAAGAAAGGCCATACTGGCTGCTGCATGTCCCTTTGCTTGAGGCTGCCCTTCCTCGGGAAGACACATTGGGCGAGGAGCATTGGCGCGGTAGGGTTGCGGGCGAACTGGGGGAGATGGTGCCCACCCACGCCGTACTTGGCGAACTGCAGGGTTGGACTGGCCCGCCTCGCCAAGAGGGATAAAGTTTTGATGACGCTCGAATAGCCTAAACATACAGGGCTGTCTCTGGTATAGTAGGATGATATGGCAGATTTAACTCGCGATGATGTATTGAAATTGGCCCGGCTCGCCCGGCTGACGATTACCGACGAAGAAGTTGAGAAATACCGCGCCGAGCTAAGTGAAATCTTAAAGTATGTCGAGCAGCTGCAGAACGCCGACGTCGAAGGCCTGGAGCCGACCAGCCAGGTCACTGGCCTCAAAAACGTGATGCGCGAAGATGAGGTTGTGGATTACGGCGTGTCACCGGACGATTTGCTGCGCATCGCGCCCAAAACCGAAGGCCGGCACGTCAAAGTAAAAAGGATGATCGGATGAGTTCGCCCAGCCAGTGGCTGCCCATCAAAGAGCTGGCCGCTAAGGTTCAGACCGCCGAATTAAAAGCCGCCGATTTAGTAGAGCGTGCCCTCAAGACGATTGAAGAAAAAAAAGAATTTGACGCAATCATCGCCACCACCGCCGAGCGCGCCCGCGAGCGCGCCGCCAGCATCGACGCTAGCGTCAAAAACGGCCACAAAGCCGGCCGTTTGGCTGGAGTCCCTTTTATTGCCAAGGATAACTATCTGGTATTCGGCGCCGAAACAACGGCCGCCAGTAATATGCTTAAGGGCTTCGTGGCGCCGTACCAGGCTACGGTTATCGAACGCTTGGAAGCCGAGGGCGCCATCTGCGTGGCCAAGGCCAACTTGGACGCTTTCGCCCACGGTTCCAGTACAGAGAACAGCGATTTTATGACCACTAAAAATCCACAGGACACGACGCGCGTAGCCGGAGGCTCGTCCGGCGGCTCCACCGCAGCCGTGATGCTTGATATGGTGCCGTTTGCCTTGGGCTCCGACACTGGCGGCTCAATCCGTTTGCCCGCCAGCTTTTGTGGCGCGGTCGGCTACAAACCCACCTACGGGTTCACCTCGCGCAGCGGTGTTGTGGCTATGGCCAGCAGCACTGATGTAATGGGCCCGTTGACGCGCACTGTCGATGACGCCGCAATCGTGCTGGATGTTATTGGCGGCCGCGATCCTCTGGACGGTACGACTATCGAGCGCGACCCGGCGGGCTACATGGATCTTGACCCTACGCTTGCGGGCAAACGCGTCGGTGTTATTAAGGAGTACATGGACGAAGGCGTGCAGCCGGACGTCAAAGTGGCCGTCGAAGCGGCGATCGAAAAGTTGCGTGCAGCTGGCGCCGAAATTATCGAACTCAGCCTGGCGTCGCTGCCGCTCGGTCTGGCGGTATATTATGTTA
>Ga0070690_100000284_pt1 | contig 25931 bp, 27 predicted proteins | sample KBSS33HmetaG_FD_64671 | JGI IMG/M metagenome (GOLD analysis project Ga0070690, IMG submission 64671) | Switchgrass rhizosphere microbial communities from Kellogg Biological Station, Michigan, USA - KBS S3-3H metaG | ecosystem: Host-associated > Plants > Roots > Rhizosphere ... | reverse complement strand
CTGGGCGAGACAGATTGGGCTCGACCGGCGCAGCCAATAGATCATTCTATTGGCAAGACGGGCATGCCCGATATGGCCGGCCAGAACCCGCCAGAATCCGCGTAACCCCAAATCCACCAAGGCGCAAACCGCACGGCCTCGGAGTGGCTGCACAGACGCACCTGCAAGCAAACGAGGGTGGCCTGGTGAAATATCCGGGTTAATGGGAGATCCTCGCACCGCGCCGGTTCGTGTTAAATTTTGCATGGTTCGGGTAACCTTGCTTTTCCCCACCCCCAGACGCCGCCATGCCGACGAAGCCCGGAGAACGCAAGCTGCAGATCCTGCAGACGCTTGCGAGCATGCTCGAAAATCCCAAGGGGGAAAAAATCACCACCGCCGCCCTCGCGGCCCGCCTTGACGTGTCCGAGGCGGCGCTCTATCGGCATTTCGCCAGCAAGGCGCAAATGTTCGAGGGGCTGATCGAATTCATCGAACAGACCGTGTTTGGCCTGGTGAACAAGATTACGGCGGAAGAGACCAACGGACTCAAGCAGCTCGAGGGGATCATGTCGACCTTGCTGGGCTTCGCCAAGAAGAATCCGGGTATGACGCGGGTCCTGATTGGCGATGCGCTGGTCAACGAGGATCAGCGCCTGCAGGCGCGCATCAATCAATTGCACGACCGGCTGGAAGCAACCCTGAAGCAGGCGCTGCGCTTCGCCATGTCCGAAAAGCAGATTCCCGACACCACCGATACCGCCGCCCAGGCCAACCTCATGATCGCTTTCGTGATCGGCCGCTGGCACCAGTTTGCCAAGAGCGGATTCAAGCGTGATCCCACCGAGCAATGGGCTGCTCAATGGCCCGCTCTGGTCTAGGGTCTGGGACTCGAAGCGCCATTCCCATGGTCAGGGCTGTGGTGTTCGCATGCATCGTTACGTTTCTTGGCGGCTGCGGCACCTCGGACGACGACTTTGCAAAAGTGGTGGTGGGCACCTGGGGCTCTCGCGAAGTCGCACCGGATGATGTAATCGTCGAGACCCAGTTCACTCTGCTTCCCGGGGGGCGCATTAACTGGCAGGGCGAGTTGCGCATCTTGGTGCCTGCTGATTTTTATCTGCCCGATCGTCCCAATTACGAAGTCAGGAACGGCCGCCTGGTTTACTACTTCACGGCGAGCGGCAAATGGGCGGTGCGAGATGGCTACCTGCACACCAAAATCGAATCGTCGACATTGCCCAGCCTGATGCCAGCGGGATTTGCCGCGGCATGGAAACTGAAGGAAGTAACCCGGAAGGAAATGATCTACGTGTCCGCCGCCAGTGGCAGGACGCGGGTCGAATACCGTAAACCGTAGGTTTCACCAGTTACACCCAAAATCTCACCACGAAGTCACGAAGGACACGAAGTGGCACGAAGAAATCCATGATCGAAATGACTTCTTTTGTCTGCTACTGGTCGCAGTTGTCAGAAGATCCGATATTCGATCGTTTTCCTGCTTAGCCCTCCCATCGTTCCAAGGTCCTTCTTCGTGTTCCTTCGTGTCCTTCGTGACTTCGTGGTGAGAAGTTTCGATTGAGAATTTCTCAGTGTCTGCGCCGTCAATCTAACCACTGGGACTATTGATCCGTCGCGCAGGATTCGGTCGTCGCGCGTTGGGCCGTGTCTCCCTTGCCGCACACTGCGCAGTGAGGATCCTTCTTCAGACGCACGGTGCGCCATTCCATCGTCAGCGCATCCAACAGCAACAATCTTCCGGTCAGATCGCGGCCGGTGCCCATCAGCAGCTTCAGCGCCTCCGCAGCCTGGATCGAGCCGATGATGCCGACCAGCGGCGCGAACACGCCCATGACAGCGCAGCGCATTTCCTCCATGTCGCCGCTTTCCGGAAACAGGCAGTGATAACAGGGGCTCTCGGCTTTGCGCATATCGAATACGGTCACCTGACCGTCGAAGCGTACGCCCGCGCCTGAGACCAAGGGTTTGCCGAATCGCACACAGGCGCGATTGATGGCATGACGTGTCGCGAAATTGTCGGTGCAATCCACGACCACGTCCGCGGACCTGACCAGTTGTTCCAGTCTCTCACCCGCCACGCGTTCGCCCACGGCCGTGACAACCACCTGCGGATTGATGCGTGCCAGTGTGCTGCGCGCCGAATCGACTTTGCGCTCGCCGATGGACTCGGTGAAATGTACGATTTGCCGCTGCAGGTTGGTCAGGTCGACATTGTCGTCGTCGCAGATCGTCAGCCGGCCCACGCCACTGGCGGCCAGGTACAGCGCTACCGGCGCGCCGAGGCCGCCGGCGCCGATGATCAGCGCATGCGAATCAAGCAGCCTCTGCTGTCCGTCGATTTCAATCTCCGGGAGCAGGATGTGGCGGCTATAACGCAGTAACTGATTGTCGTCCATGGCACTGATGGCGGATTTGCGGTCATCCTAACCCGGATATGCGGAATTATGGCGGAGGGCTGAGCGACGCGCCCGCAAGCAAACGGGGGTGGCCTGGTGAAGGCCTGGTGAAATACCCGGGTTAAAGCGCGGAAGGCCCGCACTGGGCGGGCCCTCCGGTTGTTTGGTTGGCCTTTGCGCTTCGCTATCTCTTGCCGATGATCTGCAGACCTTTCAACAAATTCAAAGCCTGATTCAACTGATAGTCGCTCTTCGAAACGATGTCGGGTGGCGTGCCGTCGTCGGCAGGTTTGTCCTCGACCTTGGGAGTTGCGGGGGACGGCTGCACATTCGATTGCGGCTGCGGAACAGGCGGCTTGGCCTCTGCCGGGCCGCCTTGCGGATTGGCCAGATGGCGCTCCAGATCCGCTTCGCGCAGCCTGCTGGCGGCCTCGCCTTCTGTCAGGGTTGCCTCCTCGACGATGATGTCGGGTGTGATGCCCTTCGCCTGAATCGATCGCCCATTCGGCGTGTAATAGCGCGCCGTCGTGAGTTTGATGGCGGTGCCATTGCCCAAGGGCAGGATGGTCTGCACCGACCCCTTGCCGAATGTTTGTGTGCCCATCACAACCGCGCGCTTATGATCCTGCAGGGCGCCCGCCACGATTTCGGACGCCGATGCCGATCCGCTGTTGACCAGCACGACCATGGGCAGCGTCTTCATCTCCTTGGGCAGTTTCTTGAGATAGTCGTCCTTGCTGCCGCGCAAGTAGTACTCGGGCCGGGCAAACAGCTTCATTTTCGCATCTTCCGTGCGACCCTCCGTATACACCACCAACGCTTCGCTCGGCAGGAAAGCCGAGGATATTGCGACCGCGCCGTTCAGCAACCCGCCCGGGTCATTGCGCAGATCCAGGATGATGCCCTTCATCGGGCCGACGTTGTCCTTGAAGAGTTTGTCGGCGTATTTCGCCAGAGTCTCGCCGGTGTGTTCCTGGAACTGGGTCACACGAAAGTAGGCGTAACCTGGTTCGAGCAACTTGGACTTCACGCTCTGGATCTGGATGATGGCGCGGGTCAGCGTCACCACGCGTGGCTTGGTGTCGCCTTTGCGCACAAATGTCAGCGTGATTGGCGTATTGGGCTTGCCGCGCATGCGCTTGACCGCGTCGTTCAGCGTCATGCCCTTTACGTTGGCTTCGTCGAGCTTGATGATCAGATCGCCCGACTTGAGGCCAGCCCGCCACGCAGGCGTATCCTCGATCGGCGCCACGACTTTGACGAAGCCGTCTTCCATGCCGACTTCGATGCCCAGGCCGCCAAATTCGCCTTGAGTACCTACTTGCAGGTCCCGGAATGCTTCGGCATCCAGATAAGCGGAATGCGGATCCAGACCGGATAGCATGCCGTTGATGGCTTCGGAAATAAGCTTCTTGTCGTCGACCGGCTCGACATAGTCATTCTTGATGCGACCGAACACTTCCGTAAAAGCGCGCAAGTCCTCGATCGGCAGCGGACCGGCGCTTTTTTGCGCCACCGCGGAAAAGTTCAGGCTGATCAGCACGCCCAGGATTGCCCCGAGCACAATCAGGCCAATCTGCCGAAATTTGCTATGCATCTTCATGACTCCTCAAGCGCGCAACCCGGTGGCGCGCGGTCATTTCAACGTTACCCAAGGGATGGGATCGAATGGCTTTCCCTGATATCTGAGTTCAAAGTATAAACCCGAATCGGGGTTGCCACCGCTGTTGCCGGATGCGGCGATCGTATCGCCGATTTTGGCCTCTTCACCAACCTGCTTGAGCAGCGACTCGTTATTGCCATACAGGCTCATATAACCGTCGCCGTGGTCAAGAATCAGCAGGTTACCGAAGCCGCGCAGCCAATCGGCGTAGACTACGCGCCCGCTGGCGATTGCCCTCACATCGCGTCCGGTCTTGGCGGAGATAAATAAGCCCTTCCAGGACAGGCCGCTGTCCTTTCTCTGGCCGCCAAAGCGGTTCGTCAGTTCCCCGGCCACCGGCAGGCGCAATTTGCCTTTCAACTGGCGGAATGCCCCTGACCCCATATCGGCATTCGTCGAAGCCTGACCGGGAATACGCTTTCCCGATTTCCGGGCGCTCTTGCGCGCCGCTTCCTTGGCCAACCGCTCCATCAACTGAGTCAGTCTTTCCTCGTCGCGCTTCAGCGTGGAAAGCTGTTTGCGGCTCTTGTCGATGTCGTCGGATACCTGGGCATATATCTGCTGCCGCTCCGCTTTCTCCTTCTCCAGCCGACGCATTTGCAGGGTTTCCTCGCTCTGCAGCGCATGCAATTCCGCACTCTTGCGGCGTGTTTCACCCGTGAGTTTGTCCAGATCGGCAAGATTTTCCCGGAGGGTGGCCAGAAGTTCGGCGCGCGCGCGTGAGACGTAACTGAGATAGTGCAGTTGGCGGGCGATTTCATTCGGGTCTTCGCCATTGAGCACCAGCTTGATGGCGTCCGACCGTCCGCCGACGTATTGCTGATACAGCAGCCGTCCGAGTACCGTCTGTTCATCGGCGATGTTGCCTTCAACGACTCGGGCGCGGGCCTGCAGACGCGACAGGGCAGTATTGACTTCGCGGCGCTGACCGGAGAGTTGGTAGATTTTGCGGCTGGTGTGGCTGACCGCGCGCTCGGAATCTTTCAGTGCGTCGGCGGCTTCCGCCTTGGAAGTCTCAGACTCGGAAAGTTGTTTTTGCAGGGCTTCAATGCGGTCGCGGATGTTCTTCAGCTCATCCGCGGGCCCGGCGTGGGCGGAGGAAATCGTCGCCAGGAACAGGACCGCCACGAACCGGGTAGTGAATGCGGCCGGAGAAAATCGAAGATTGTTGTTGGATGGGTTGCTCAAGACTTGCCGCGCGCCTGTGCCGCAACGGCCGCGGCAGCCTGCTTTGCTTTCTCCTGATCGCCCAGATAATAATTGCGCACCGGCTTCAAGGCGTCGTCCAGTTCGTAAACCAGCGGGATGCCGGTCGGAATGTTCAGCCCCACGATGTCTTTTTCCGATACGTTGTCGAGATACTTCACCAGCGCGCGGATCGTGTTGCCATGCGCGGCAATGAGGATGCGTTTGCCGGCTTTGACTTGGGGGGCAATGACTTCGTTCCAGTGCGGCAGGAAGCGCGCAACCGTATCTTTCAGGCATTCGGTCCGCGGAATTTCGCCGGTTGCCATGCCGGCGTAGCGGCGATCGTTGCCGGGAAAGCGTGGGTCGCTTTTTTCCAGCGCCGGCGGTGGCGTGTCATAGCTGCGGCGCCACACAAGGATCTGCTCCGCCCCGTAGCGATCGGCCATCTCTCCTTTGTTCAATCCCTGTAGCGCGCCGTAATGGCGTTCATTCAAACGCCAGGAAAGTTGCTGGGGAATCCATGTCATGTCCAATTCTTCGAGCACAATCCACATGGTGCGGATGGCGCGCTTGAGAACCGAGCCGTGGGCGAGATCGAAGGTGAAGCCTTCCTGTTTGAGCAGTCGGCCGGCGTCATGGGCCTCTTCGAGTCCTTTTTCAGACAAGTCGACATCGGTCCAGCCGGTAAACCGGTTTTCCTTGTTCCAGACACTTTCACCGTGGCGCAGCAGTACGATTTTTTTCATGGAAGCATGCAATGATGGCGCAATGAGAAGAATGTGGGGCTATGACGCACAGAATTGTATAACCCGCGTGGGCGCCACGTCTTGGCCATAGCACATCAAAGCCCGCGGGACGGGGCCTCTCCGGTCGTGTCAAATTCCGAAGTCGCCACTTCGTTGCGGGCCAGAATGGCGCTCGTTCTGGTCGGCCTGGCGTGGGTTCTGCCTTTCCTCAGTCCCAATTTCCTCGAGCCGATTGCCAGCTTCTACGGTGAAGTGGCCGCCATGGTGCTTGGCCTGGCGGCCCTGACTTGCCTGTACAGCCGCGCCACTTGGCCGAATGTGCAAATACCGCGCGCAAGCCTCATGTTTCTGGGCTTTGCCGGGTTGATCCTCTTGCACGCTGCGATGGGCCGCACGGTTTATCCCCAGCAAAACCTGCTCGCGATCCTGTATCTCGTCTGGGCAGTCGGGCTCGCTGCACTCGGCTGGCGTCTGAGGGAAATATTCGGACTGGAAACGGTGGCGATCACGTTGTCCTGGTTTGTTTTGACAGGCGCGCTTCTTAGTGCCGCCATCGGGCTGATGCAATGGTGGGGTATACCTTCGCCGCTCAAGCCTTTCATGTTGCCGCAGATTCATGCGCGTATTTACGCCAATACCGGCCAACCCAATCATCTGGCCGACTATATTTGCCTGGGGATTGCATCGTTGATCTTCCTCAGCGGCAGCGGGCGCTTGCGACTGCCCATGACGGCCTTGGCCGCTACACCTTTGCTTCTGGTCCTGGTGGTGTCCGGTTCACGCAGCATCTGGCTCTATCTCGCGGCGCTGCTGATTCTGGCGGCGATGCATTGGCTGCTGCGCCGATCGCGCACGGCATTGCGTATCGTTTGCCTAAGCCTTGCAATTTTTGCCGGATTTGTGCTGGCGCAATGGCTCATTAGCATGACGGCGGATTCTCCCGGACTGCAGATCGAATCCATCACCGGAAGAGTGCACAGCGAAGGCGTGCTGTCGACGATCCGCTTGCGTTTATGGCACGAAGCATGGCTGATGTTGCGCGATGCGCCGCTGCTCGGTCAGGGTTTCCGGCAGTTCGCCTGGCAGCATTTCCTGCTCAACGCGCAATTGCCCGGGACGCGTCTGCAAGACGTGCTCTACGACAACGCGCATAACCTTGTATTTCAAACCGGCGCGGAATTCGGACTGGCCGGCTTGCTGATGCTCGGATGCGGAGCATGGGTGTGGGCCAGGGCCGTAACAAATCACGAATTTTCCGCCGCCATGTGGTGGGTGCTCAGCGCGGCCGCGATTTTGTGCATCCACAGTATGCTAGAGTACCCGCTCTGGTATGCCTACTTCCTGGGTATCGGCGCGGTCTTACTCGGCGCATCTGAATCTGCTGCAACGACGATTGGCAATCGGACCGGCGGAAGGCTGGTGCCGGGGCTGATACTGCTGCTTGGATGGATGGCCGCAGCAAACACCTATCAGGATTACCGCACGCTTCAGTCTCTGCACCGGGTTCAGTCGCGCGCAGTCGCGGACGGACGGAGCACGACTGAGGTACTGCTGGAACTGCAGCAGCATTCGCTGTTTACGCCTTTCGTGGAACTGGCGCTTTCGCGGCTGATTGCATTGAACCGGGAACGTCTGGCAGACAAGGTGGCAGTCAACGAAGCAGCAATGCATTACGCGCCGGCAGCCGATGTTGTCTACCGCCAGGCAATCCTGCTCGCGCTTGATGGGCAGAAGGATGCGGCGCACGTCCAGTGGGACCAAGCGGTGGCGAACTATCCCGGAGACCGGGCGGGCGTACTCGACCTGCTGGAGGGGATGTCCTCCAGCGATGCAATGGCAGCGGAACTTCTCAACTATGCCAAGGCGCAACGCGCCGGAGACCGAACGTGAATGTGAACTTCTTGTTGAACAACGTATGGCTGGTCCTCGCGGCCGTAGTGAGCGGGGGCATTTTGTTGTGGCCGTTGATCAATCGGCGTTTGAGCGGTGTGCCTGAAGTCGGCGCGCTGGAAGCGGTGCAGCTGCTCAATCGAAAGGACGCAGTGATGATCGACGTGCGCGAAGCGGCGGAATTTGGCGCGGGCCATGCGCCGAACGCAAAGAACATCCCTCTAGCGCAACTCGACAAGCGCCTCGGAGAGCTGGAAAAATTCAAGAACCGTCCGGCGGTCGTGATTTGCCAGACGGGAGGCCGCTCGCACACAGCCACCGCCCTTCTCAAGAAGGCCGGTTTCGGCGAAGTCGTTGTCCTCGCCGGAGGCATCGGGGCCTGGCAGCAGGCTAATATGCCGGTGGAGAAATAATTCATGGCACGCATCAGCATGTATTGCACGGCGGTTTGTCCTTATTGTGTTGCCGCGGAAAGACTACTGATGGGCAAAGGCGTCGCGGCTATCGAGAAAATCCGCGTTGACCTAGAGCCCGCGCGAAGGACGGAAATGATGGAACGCAGCGGCAGGCGCACCGTTCCGCAGATCTACATCGATGACCGGCACGTCGGCGGTTTCGAGGACCTGGCCGCGCTCGATGCTGCCGGTGGACTAGATCCGTTGTTGCGCGACCACCCCAAACAATCCGCGCTCTGAATTCTCACTAACGTCACCTCAAAGGCCAGTCACCATGAGCCAGCAGCCCGAGCAGCCGGTATTTTCCATCGAAAAACTGTTCGTCAAAGACCTGTCGGTGGAGGTCCCGAATGCACCGAAGATCTATCTCGAACGAGACACGCCGCAGGTGGAAATACAAATGACGACCGCTGCCAACCCGATTGATGACGGGTATTACGAAGTATTGGTGAGCGTCACGGTGACGGCCAAGCTGGCGGACAAGACCGTCTTTCTGGTCGAGGCGAGCCAGGGAGGCGTGTTCCAGATACGCAATGTGCCACAGGCAGAACTCGAACCCGTTCTGGGAATTACCTGCCCGAACATTCTTTATCCTTACGTACGCGAGGTTATCTCCGACGCGGTGGTGCGCGCCGGATTTGCCCCCGTCGTGTTGAACCCCGTCAACTTCGATGCGATCTTTCAGGCGCAACGTGAGGCAAAGGTTCAATCCGGTGCCGGAGCAAAGGCGACCACGCATTGAGGCCTGTCATGGTCCGAAAGCTTTGGCCAGTTATTGTTCTGGCGGAATTGCTCGCCACCGGCAATGCGTCGGCGCTGGAGTTCCGGTCCGTCTCCGATCCGCTCGCGATCCTGTACGACGCACCTTCCACCAAGGCGCAAAAGATATTCGTGCTTTCGAGCGGTTATCCCGTGGAGATTGTGGTCAGTCTTCAAGGGTGGAGCAAGGTGCGCGACGATACGGGAGAATTTGCCTGGGTCGAGAACAATCGTCTGTCGGATCGTCGCACTGTGATGGTGAAAGTCGCCAGCGCCGAAGCGCGCGAGATATCGAGTGAGAATTCGCCAATAGTATTCACCGCCGAAAAAGGCGTTTATCTCGAATTGATCAGTATGGCGGCCGGCTGGGCCAAGGTGCGTCATAAGGATGGTGTCACTGGATTCATCAAGATAAGCCAGCTCTGGGGTCTATGAGACTCGCCATTTTGGGTGCCGGAGCATGGGGCACGGCGCTGAGCGTTGCCCTTGCCTCCCACCATCAAATCTCGCTGTGGGGCCGTGACCCCGCGCAATGCCGCAACCTGGAGACCGAGCGGATCAATGCCCGCTATCTACCCGAGGTTGCGATCCCGCAGCGCATCCGGATTACCCCGGATTTTGCGTCGGCCGTGGCGGGAAGCGAAATGATTGTCGTCGCTGTGCCAACGTCGGCATTGAGGCAGACGCTCAGGCTGGTTGCAGTGGCAGCGCCTGCGACGGGGCTCATCTGGTTGTGCAAGGGATTCGAATCCGGGAGTGCCAAATTTCCGCATGAAGTGGCCGACGAAGAATTGTCCCCCGCGCAACCGCGCGCCGCACTATCGGGGCCGAGCTTTGCCACTGAAGTCGCGCGAGGATTGCCTGCTGCGCTAACCCTGGCGTCCCGGGATCCCCAGTTCGCCGCCCTCGCCTCGCGTGAGCTTCACAAGGGCAGATTGCGGATTTACTCCAGCGACGATGTCATCGGGGTGGAAACCGGCGGGGCAGTGAAAAACATCATCGCGATTGCTGCCGGTGTGTGCGACGGACTGGAGTTAGGTGCTTCGGCGCGAGCGGCCGTGATCACGCGCGGTCTGGCGGAAATTACGAGATTGGGGATGCGTTTGGGGGGGCGCGGCGAGACTTTTATCGGGCTCGCAGGCGCGGGCGATCTGATGTTGACGGCCACATCTGACTTGTCGCGAAACCGCCGCGTCGGCCTTCAACTGGCATTGGGGAAACCTCTGGCCGCCATTCTTGCGCAACTCGGCCATGTTGCCGAGGGCGTTCATTCGGCCAAGGAAGTCTTGCGCCAGGCGGCGAAGCTTGGCGTCGATATGCCCATAACGGCCGCCGTCTCGGAATTGCTGGACGGCGCAACTTCTGCGCGTGACCTGGTTCATGGCTTGTTGCAACGCGAGCCCAAGCAAGAGAGTACGCGCTAGCTCGGATATTTCATCAGGACGCGTAACCCAATCCAATTTGGACGCAAACCAAGCGGCCAAGGATTGACTGCAGAGACGCACCTGCAAGCAACGGGGGTGGCCTGGTGAAATATCCGGGCTAGCTCCCCATCCCGGCGAAACCATTCTGGCGCCACGCTTCATAGACCACTACCGCCACCGCGTTCGACAGATTGAGGCTTCGACTTCCGGCCACCATGGGCAGGCGAAGCAGGGTGTGCGGATCAAAACTCGCCATCAGCTGTGGCGGCAGACCGCGTGTTTCCGGGCCAAATAGAAACGCGTCCCCCGGCCGATATTCAACGGAGTCGAATCGGGCGAGGGCTTTGGTGCTGAAAGCGAATCGACGACCGGGTACAGCCTCCTGCAAGGCAGTCCAGCTGGTGTGCACCGCAATGGATGCGTACTCGTGATAGTCCAGTCCCGCACGTTTGAGCTGGCGATCATCCAGTCGAAATCCCATTGGTTGAATCAGATGCAACCTGCACCCCGTGTTGGCGCAAAGCCGAATGACATTCCCTGTATTTGGAGGGATCTCGGGCTCAAACAGAATGACCTCGAACATTTTTTCCTTGCATTTCGTGGGGCATAATAGTTTAATCTTGTAATTCAATTATCTGCAACGTAAACTTCAAGTTTTATGCAAAGAAAAGCGTTACCGCGTTAACGCGCTAACGCGAGAACGCGCCTTGGGCAGACCAGAAAAAATTCGATTAGGCGAGATCCTGCTGCAGCAAAAATTGCTGACGGAGGACAAGCTGAAAGCCGCGCTGGAGGAACAAAAGCGCAGCGGGCGCAAGCTCGGGCGTATTTTCATCGACGCCGGCTATGTCACCGAGGAACAGATCGGCAGCGCGCTAGCGCGGCAACTGCAGGTTCCCTATATCAATCTCAAGCACTTCAACATTCGCCCTGAAGTTGCCACACGTTTGCCCGAAACGCTGGCGCGGCGTTTCCGCGCGATCGTACTGGAGGACACCGGTACGTTTTATCGAGTAGGTATGGCCGATCCAACGGACTTGTTCGCCTACGATGAGATCAATCGTGTTTTGAAACGCGATATTCAATTGGCTGTCGTCGGCGAGTCCTTGCTTCTGCAGACCATCGACCGGGTCTATCGACGTACCGAGGAAATCAGCGGGCTGGCTCTGGAACTCGGTGCGGAGCTCGGCGAAACCGTCGATTTTGCCTCGCTCGGGATGACCCCCGGAGCCGAGGATGCGCCGGTGGTGAAGTTGCTGCAATCCGTGTTCGAGGACGCGGTCCAGGTGCGCGTTTCGGACATTCATATCGAACCGCAGGAAAACAAGGTGCTCATCCGCTTCCGGATCGACGGCGTGCTGCACGTGCAGGCCGAAGCGGACTCGAAAATCGCCTCCGCGATGGTCCTGCGGTTGAAGCTCATGTCCGGGCTGGACATCTCGGAAAGACGGCTGCCACAGGACGGGCGCTTCAACGTAAAGGTTCGGAACGTCCAGATCGACGTGCGCATTTCGACGATGCCGACCCAGTACGGCGAATCCGCCGTGATGCGTTTGCTGAATCAAAGCGGCGGCATCCTCGGTCTCGATCGAATCGGCCTGCCGCCAGACATGCTGAAGCGCCTGCGCAGTATCATCCAGCGCCCAAGCGGCATGGTGTTGGTTACGGGACCGACTGGCAGTGGCAAGACGACCACGCTCTATGCCGCACTCGAAGAGCTCAACACGACGGAGCGCAAGATCATCACTGTGGAAGACCCGGTTGAATATCGGCTCCCCGGCATCAATCAAGTCCAGATCCACGACAAGATCGAATTGACCTTCGCCAGAGTCTTGCGCTCTGCGCTGCGCCAGGATCCGGACGTGATTCTGGTGGGCGAAATGCGCGACCAGGACACGGTGGAAACCGGATTGCGTGCCGCGATGACGGGGCACATGGTTTTCTCCACGTTGCACACCAACGATGCCGTTAGCACGCCGATCCGGCTCGTGGACATGGGTGCCCCCCGTTACATGGTGGCAATGTCGCTGCAGGTCGTATTGGCACAACGGCTGTTGCGCATGGTCTGTGAAAGTTGCGGGGAAGTGACGCAACTGTCTCCACAGGAACACGAATGGATGCGTCAGACGCTCGGCAGCAAAGCGGACGATCCCCAGTATCGCAAAGGTCGTGGTTGTACCCAGTGCAACGGCACCGGCTACCTGGGGCGTTCCGGTATTTACGAGATGCTTGAGATGACCAGGTCTGTTGTGGAGGCCGCGAACCAGTCCGATCCCGCGGTGTTCATGCAAATGGCACGCAAACAGATGGAAGGCCATACATTGAAGGATCACGCGGTGGAGCTGGTCGTACAGGGCAAGACCACCGTTGACGAAGCGATGCGCGCCAGCGCGCAGATCGACGACTGATGGCCTACTTTTCGTACCGGGGGCGCAACTCTGCCGGGGAACAGGTGCAGGGAATGCTCGAAGGTGCCGACAGCGGTGCCATCGCCACCCAGTTGTTTGGTTCAGGAATCACACCCGTTGATATTGGACCTGCCCGCAAGCCCGCTGGCGAAAGCGCTACAGGTCTGTTGGCGCGGTTGACCAGGCGCCGCATCGAGCCAACCGAATTGCTTTTATTCAGCCGCCAAATGTACGCCTTGCTCAAGGCGGGCGTGCCGATCATGCGCGCATTGGCGGGTCTGCAGGAGTCGACCGCCAATCCGTCCTTTAGGGATGTGCTTCGCAATCTGCGGGAAAACCTCGACAGCGGCAGGCCTCTCTCAGTCGCCATGCAACGGCAGGACAGTGTGTTTTCGCCCTTCTACGTCGCAATGGTGTACGTGGGCGAGACCACTGGGCGGTTGGAAGAAATCTTTCTGCGCATGTTCAATCACCTCGAATTTCAGGAAGCGATGCGCAACCAGGTTAAATCGGCTTTGCGCTATCCGGTGTTCGTCATCGGCGCGATGGCGGTTGCGATCGTCATCATCAACCTGTTCGTTATCCCCGAGTTCGCCAAGGTCTACAAGGGTTTCAACGCGGAATTGCCAACGCTCACCAAGGTGCTGATCGGATTTTCCAGTTTCATGATCGCGACTTGGCCATTCCTGCTGGCGGGATTGATCGGCGCGGTGGTCGGGGCACGGAGCTACTTGCTTACCAAAACCGGGCGCTTAGCCTGGGACAGATTCAAGTTGCGCATCCCGATCGCCGGTAAAATCGTTTTGAAGGCGACACTGGCGCGCTTCGCGCGCAGCTTCTCGCTGTCCATGCGCAGCGGTGTGCCCGTCGTCCAGGGCCTGTCGCTCGTGGCGCAAACCGTAGACAACAGTTTTGTCGCGGAGAAAGTGGAAAAAATGCGGGAAGGCGTGGAGCGCGGCGAAAGCGTGCTGCGCACCGCGATGCACGTGGACATTTTCACGCCTGTGGTTTTGCAGATGCTCATGGTGGGTGAGGAATCCGGCGCACTCGACGACATGATGGAAGAAATCGCCGAAATGTATCAGCGCGAAGTCGAGTACGAATTGAAAACCCTCGGCGCGCAGGTCGAACCGATCCTGATCATTTGTCTCGGAATCCTGGTCTTGATACTCGCACTGGGTGTATTCCTGCCCATCTGGGATCTTGGACAGGCGGCGCTCAAGAAGTGATCGATGACCGCATTTCTTCGGCGGGCGCGGCAGCGTGGAGCCGGCAGGTTGGAACTGGCCGTGAGCATCACGCTGTTTGCAATCGTCGCGGCCGTGTTTCTGGAGCGAATCCTGTACTACCAGGATTATGCGGAAATGACGGCGATGGAAATGACGGTTGCAAACATGCGCAGCGGTTTGAGATACAAGGTGGCGGATCTGATCATGAACAACCGGTTGGCGGAAATCGCGACACTCGTAGACGAGAATCCGATTACCTGGCTTTCCTCCCCGCCAGAGAATTATCTCGGCGAGTTCGATGCCGCGCCCTTAACTGCAATTGCGGGCAGGTGGTACTTCGACCGGACGAAACACGAATTGGTGTACACGCCGAACAATCGGCGCCACTTTGTGCCGTCCAGCGGCGAGCATTCCATTTTGCGGTATCGCGCGATGCCCATCAAGCCGCAGTTCAGCTTACCAAAAGGTTCCCGCCCGCAAACGTGGGTAAGTTTGGTCCAGTTGCAGCCGTAGATCATGGGTGAACTGAACACAGGCACAGAACCTGCAATTGTACTGCTTGGACATGACGATAGATTTCGCTCGATAGGAGAAACGTAATGAAGCAACGTCGCACAACGCAGTTCAGGAGACAAATCGCTGGCTTCACGCTCATCGAGCTGGTCGTGACAATTAGTATCATTGCCATTCTCGCGGCCGTGGCGCTGCCGCGCTACATCACGCTGCAGACGCAGGCGCGGGCGGCAAAAATGCAGGCAATGTACGGCGGAGTTCGTTCCGCTGCAATGCTTGCCCACGCCCAGGCGATTGCGACCAATCCGGCATCAGCGACTGTTTCCATGGAAGGCGCAGTGATCGATCAAGTCAATGGCTACCCCACTGCGGATGCGAACGGCATCATTAACGCTTTGCAGCTCAACTCGACAAATGACCAGGTGACGATTTCTGCGGGCGGTGCGGCGGCGGGTACGACCATTACGATTGATATCAACGGCGCTGCCACACCCGCAAACTGCAGGGTCTCTTATACGTCAGCTCTTGCCGGCGCGTCGCCGATAATCGCGCTGCCATTGTTGCCGGATTGCTCATAAAAACTTGAGGCCTATAGGGACTCGATTGCTGTTTTGTTAATAACTTGACTAGGAGATTTGGAATGCATACGAAGGAAAGTGGTTTTACCCTTATTGAACTGGTAGTCGTGATCGTGATTCTGGGCATCTTGGCCGCGACCGCGTTGCCGAAATTCATCGACTTGTCCGGCCAAGCTCGTACGGCCGCAGTCCAGGGTGTCGCCTCTGCCGCAACATCCGGGTTCGCCATCAATTTCGGCGCGCGAAAAGCCAGCGCGACGGGTAACGTGCAAATTAATCAAGCCGCAGTGTGTACCACCGGCATTCTCGGCTCAGTGATGACGGGAGGATTGCCGACCGGATATACAGTTGCTGCCGGAACGGCTACGGACTGTAGCCAAGCGGCCAACGATGGTCTTACTGGAACGTGTGTCGTTACGGATCCTACTGCCGCCGCCTCAGCGACCGTGACTTACATCTGCGCCCGTTAATCCGGCGTCGATATCGAGAGCGCGCCGGAGGCTGAAGCCATCCGGCGTTTTCTTGAGCGGGCACGCAAGTCGCGATTGACAACTGAATGAACCGTGCGCGATCTTTACGGGGATTTACGTTAGTCGAGTTGATCGTCGTCCTGATCGTGGTCGGCATTCTGGCAGTTATTGCCATTCCCAGGTTCACAGGTGTCGGGGCTTACAACACCATGGGGTTCACTGACCGGGTCATGGAAAGCCTTCGCTACGCACAAAAACAGGCCATTGCGAAGCGCCGAAACGTATGCGTCGTGTTTGATGCTGCGACGACGACGGTCACTTTCAGGTTTGCCTCGGCTGCGGGATCCGCGATCAACTGCGACACTAATCTGACCGGCCCCGCCGGCCAGACTGTTTTCTCCGTCACGCCCGAAAGCAAATCCGTCGTCACTTTTTCTGCTTCGCCCGGCAGTTTTGCATTCGACGCGTTGGGACGACCCATCGCCAGTACGTCTGCCGGGGTGGTGGGGACAGCGCTTTCTGTGGTTCAGGTCATCACGATAACGGGTGAAGGTTCCAGATCATTCAGCGTGGAGCCGGAAACCGGCTATGTCCACACCTGACCCGATTGTTCGCCTTGGTGGCCAGGCGAACGTCATCTCTCTTTCACCGCCAATTCGCCAGCGCGGCATTTCGCTGGTCGAGCTGATCATGTTCATCATTATAGTCAGCATCGGCGTTGTAGCGCTGCTTTCGGTGTTCAGCACTACGGTCCGAAAAAGCGGTGATCCGTTGGTGCAGAAGCAGATGTTGGCAATCGCCGAGTCCTTGTTGGAAGAGGTACAGAGCAAGCCCTTTACCTTTTGCGATCCTGACGATGCCAACGCGTGGACCGCGACCCGAGCTGTCGTTGGAGCCGTCCCCACATTGTGCGCGACAACCGCACAGAGCAACAACCTTACGCAACCCTTAGGCGAGACTCGTACCAGTACCACCAACCCGTTCGACAACGTAGCCGACTATGGTGGGACTACAGGTACAACGACGATCAGCCCTTACAGCGATATCACCGGCGGGGCGGCGATTGCGGGATTGGGTGCTTACAGTGCGCAAATTTCCGTTGCAGCCCAGGCGCTCGGGAGCATTGCCGCAACGGACGCGGACGGCACGCCACAGTCCCTGGCGATAACCGTCACGGTGACTGGGCCTGGAAACAGCAGCCTTTCGCTGCAGGGTTACCGCACCCGCTATGCGCCGAACGCAGTGCCATGAACTCATATCCGAAACCTTGGCGTCAGAATGTGCGTGGCTTCACACTCGTGGAAGCCATCATGGTGATCGTCCTGACCGGCATACTCGCAGGGATGGCTACGGTATTCATCCGCGCACCAATTACTGCCTATCAGGACGCTACGCGCCGCGCGGAGCTTACTGATATTGCCGATACCGCGTTGCGCCGCATCGCGCGCGACGTTCGGGGCGCCTTACCCAACAGTGTACGCGTCAGCGGAACTTGTACTGGACCCACGATTTGTTTTCTGGAGTATGTACCAATCAAATCGGCTGGACGCTACCGTGAAAGTGGCCCCGGCAATCCGCTGGACTTTAATGCCGCAGCCGACACCTTCGATGTCATTGGACCGGGTGTTGACATTGCCGCCAACGACTTCATAGTCATCTACAACCTAGCCCTCATTGGTTCGGATGTTTACGTGGGCACGAGCCGGCGCGACGTCACTACGACTGGAACAGGCCTCGTAACCGCCGGATATAGCGGCGGCGCATTTCCGTTTGCATCGCCCGCACGGCGCTTTCAAGTTGTGGGCAAGCCCGCGACCTACGCGTGCAACCCGCCGCTCGGACAGCTGCAGAGATACTCGAATTACGCTTACGTCGACCCGCAACCGCAGCCACCCGCGGGCACGCCCGCCTTGCTTGCAACAAATGTGTCCACCTGCCGCTTCGCTTATCAGGCGCTCAGCGCACTCAATGCGCTCATCACGCTGGAACTCGGTGTGTCAAAGGGCAGCGAAACGGTGAGTCTGGTTTACCAGATCCACGTCAACAATGTCCCGTAAAAGCGTGCGTGGCGTTTCCATGATCACGGCTATATTCCTGCTGGTGGTGATCGCTGTTTTGGGCGCCTACATCGCGAGCGTGGCTACGACGCAGCACACGACGGCGGCCCTGGATCTGCAGGGCTCAAAGGCCTATCAGGCGGCCTACGCAGGGATGCAATGGGGAGTTTTTCAAGCTTTGCAAAACACATCGTGCGTCATCTCCCCGGGAGTGTCGATAGCGTTGACCGGAAATCTTTCCGGGTTTTCGGCAACAATTGTATGCGCATCGACTGCTTATACCGAAGGCTCCTCCAACAAGACTATCTACCGCATTACTTCGACGGGTTGCAGCCCGCCCAACGCGGGCGCGTGTCCGGGCGTTCAAGGCGGTTACTACGTCGAGCGCCAACTCGAAGCGACGGTCGACAAGTAGAACCACAGATCATATGGAGACTTTCGCCTTTTTGATTTCTGGCATTCCGAGCACGAGATCCGTACTAGGATCTTTGTCACGCTGTCAGTCGCGAACTGCATCGCATTCCATGCGCGCATTTGCCAAGTGGATCGTCATACTCGCCCTCGTATTGGCGCCATGTGCCGCGGTGCTGGCCGCGACCTGCACCAGCAATACGGGCGCCCGCAATTGGAATACGGCGGCCACCTGGAACTGCGGCCACGTGCCTGCGACCGGCGACGCGGTCATCGTACCCAACGCGAGCACGGTCACTCTGAATGTCAATACTAATGCGCTGGCGAGCCTGCAGGTCGATGTGGGCGGTACCATCACGCTCACAGGCACCAGCGGCTTCGACCTGTACGTGGGGGGCAATATCGTCAACAACGGCACGCTCAACTTCACTGCGTCGACGGGCACCAACACGATCTACCTTGCAGGCAACAACGTCACCTCAACGTTCTCCGGATCGGGAACTTGGCTGCTGGACAACCTAGACCTCAACGGCAATGTCTTTGCGTGCACAGGGACCTGCAAAGTGGAATTGTCCGGTTCCCCCAATCTCCAGTTCAATAGCGCAACGCTTTTTTCCGCCTTATCGGGAACCAATACCTTTAACGCGTTGGGGAATTCGACCGCGACCGTTACATTTAGCAGAGCCGGTGCTCAAACGATCGCAACGTCTTTTGTAACGTACCCGAACCTTGTGCTTGCCGGAAACAATACGAAGACCCTCAGCAGCGGCACCCTCACCGTTCTTGGCGACATGACCGTCTCGGCGGGAACCACCTACGCCGGCAACTCCAACAATCCTTCAGTCAACCTGGCAGGGGATTTTTTGAATAGCGGTACTTTTACCTCAGGTAGCGGCGTCTTCACTTTCAACGGTAGTTCGTTGCAATCGCTTACCGGCGCGGCCACTTTTATTAGTATGAAGATCAATAATGCCGCCGGATTGACTCTGGCGAGCGGCGATATCACGGTCAGCGCCCTCTTGACCCTGACCAGCGGCAACATAATCACAAACGCCAATACCCTGATCACCAGCGCGAATTGCGCTACGAGCGTGTCACGCACCAGCGGTTTCGTAGTGGGGAATCTTCGCAAGACCATCCCCGCCGGCGCTTCGACCTGCACTTTCGAGATAGGCAGCGGCAGCAACTACACTCCAGCCGTAACGGTATTTGTCGCCGGCACCGGGACCGGCAACATTACCGCCAGCACTACGGGGACGGAACACGGCTCGATTGCATCCTCGGGCATCGATGCAACGCAGAGCGTGAATCGTTTCTGGACGCTCACGAACGGGGGCGTGACGCTGCCTGTGGCAGGCTTTACGGCAACGTTCAACTACATCAACGCAACCCCGATTGATCTGGATGCTCTTGCCACGCCTGCCAATTTCATCGTGGAGCGCTGGAATGGCACCAGCTGGTTTCCAACCACGTTAAACGCGACGTGCACCGCTACGCCCGGAACAAATCTGTGCGAACAGGTCAACGGGCTCACCGCGACCACGTTCGGCGACTTCGCAATTGGCGAGCCGTTGACGAATTTCAACAGCAATCCCGGCGCCTTTAACGCCTTTGAGACGTCGACCCCAGCAGGCTCGGTATTGGGGCGTCTCTACACCAAGCTGGTCGGCACGACCTTTACGCTATCCATCGTCGCAGTAGCCAACAATGCGGTGACCACGGCTCCTTCTACCGCAGCGCTTACCGTGGATGTGATCGATGCCAGCCCAGTCGGTGGAACGCTAACCGCAGCCAGCAATTGCCGCACGAGCTGGACGACGGTGATTCAAACGCAGACGGTGCCCGCGGCGGTCGCATGGGCGAGCGGGCGGGTCAATGTGATCATCACCGCGCCGGCAAGGGCGGTGCGAAATGCGCGTATCCGCGTAACACAAGGGGCGAACGTCGGCTGTTCGACCGACAATTTCTCCATCCGTCCGCAGACTCTCACCATCACTTCCACGAACGCGACGCAAAACAACAGTTCGGGCGGACCCACGATCAAGACTGGAGCCGGTTTTAACCTGACTGCGTCTTCGGTCGTGGGTTACGACGGCACGCCCGTAATCGACAACACTAAGATCCTGGGCACGCCGACTGCCGGTTCGATCGGCGGCAGCTTCAGTGCCGCACCGGCAGGTACCGGGGTCGCGGCCGGCGCGAGCTTTTTCTACAACGAGGTTGGGAATGTCGGCCTCCAGGCCAACGCAGTTTTCGACTCCGGCTTTACCAGCGTCGATCAGACCACGGACTGCACCGCCGATTTTTCCAATGCCCTCGTTGGTGGAAAGTATGGCTGTTTGCTTGGCAGCACTGCAGTTGCCCAGACACTCGGCGTGAGCGGCTTCGGACGGTTCATCCCTGACAACTTCGATGTGAGTTTGAATGTGCCTGCCCTTGCGCCTGCATGCGGAACGTTTACCTATGTTGGGCAGCCATTCACGTATGCGACTGCGCCCGTAATCACGGTGAGGGCGAGAACCGGCACGACCAACGGATTGACCAACGCGACAACTGTCAACTACGCCGGTGCGTATGTGAAGTTGACCAATTCCAGCCTTACGCCCAGTACTCAATTGCTACGTTACTCGCGCTTCGACTCCCTGGGAGGCGGTACAACGCCGGCGCTTAGCACCGCCAACGTGCCCGGCGATCCGGGTGTGGGGAGCGATCCGGCCGTAGGTATTTTTACTGGCGGCGTTGGCACGCTCACGTTTTCGTCGGGCACAGGGCTCCTATTTACTCGCAGCACGACGACGCCGAATCTGCCTTTCAACGCCGATATTGCGCTGTCGGTCAACGTGATCGATGGCGATGGGATTTTCTACGCCGGCAACCCCGCGGCCTTCGGGGCAGCAAGTTCTGGAAACGGGATCGCGTTTTCGCCCCCGACCGCCAAGGAGATGCGATTCGGACGCATGCGGCTCAATAATGCCTATGGAAGCGCCCTGCTGGACCTGCCGCTGCCGCTGAGCGTCGAATCATACGTTGTCGGAGGCGCGTTCGCGACCAACAGCGCTGACAACTGCACTACGCTGCAAGGCAGCGACCTGCGCTTTAGTTTCGTGGCCACTACGCCGAACCTGACTGCCTGCGAAACTGCCATTAGTCCAGCAACGAATATCTATTTCTACAATGGCAAGGCCTCTTCCACTCCGGCATCCCTGACACCCGCGAAATTGGTCAAACCCGGCAGCAACAACAATGGATCAGTGGACGTCGGGGTGAATCTTAACGGGGTAGTGGGGACCATCGGTCGTTGCACCGCTCAAGGGGCAGCCGGACCCACTGCTACGAACGCGAACATCCCCTGGCTGCAGGGCAACTGGGGCACGGCCAGCTATAACGCCGATCCCGTGGGGCGGGCCACCTTCGGTCTGTTCAAGAGCGCCGATGAGTTCATCTATTTGCGGGAAAACTTCTGACGCTCAGGTTGCCATAAATATTATTGACGACAATAAGTTATTTATATATCTTCGTGTTTCAAATTAACATGGCCTTTAATGCGCTCTTTATTTTCCAGAACTCAGGCTCCCGAACTGGCTGCAGTAAACCTCTACCGTGATCGAGCAGAGGTCGGCCGGATTAGTCGCAACGGTTCGCAACGCCCCGTCGTGGATATCTGCGCGCAATTTGCCAGTGCGGGTTCCGACGTCGAGACGCTGCAGGGATTGCGCCGTGAATTGCATCTGGAACGGTTCAGTTGTGCCACTTTGTTGCCCGCACGCCAATATCAGGTGCAGCTGGTCGACGCCCCGAACGTCCCCGAGGCGGAAATGAAATCTGCCGTGCGCTGGCGTCTGAAGGATTTCCTCGAATACCCAGTTGAAACGGCCACGGTAGATGTGGTGGCCATCCCTGTGGATCAGAAAGCGGCCGCACGCGGCCGCTCGGTTTACGCCGTCTCCGCCCGCAATCAGGACATCGAAGCGCGCATGAAAATGTTTGCGCAGGCCAAGATTCAGTTGCGCGTGATCGAGATCGCCGAGATGGCACAGCGCAATCTCGCTGCACTGTTCGAAGTCGACCAGCGCGCGTTGGCGGTGCTCAGCTTCAGCGAAGAGGGAGGGTTGCTCACGTTCACTGCCCAGGGCGAACTCTACCTGTCGCGCCGGATCGATATCAGCCTCGATCAACTCATCGGTGCGCGCGCGCAAGCGCGCGATCCGTTGTTCGAACGAATCGCTCTGGAGCTGCAGCGCTCGCTGGATCATTTCGATCGCCAATTTAGCAACGTTCCATTGGCAAAGCTGCTGCTCGCACCCTTGCCGGAAGAATTGGGTTTGGCGGCTTACCTTGCCGGAAATTTGTCGGCCCCAGTGGGATCAGTAAATCTCGGAGATGTCCTCGATTTTCACCAGGTACCCGAACTGCGCGAGCCGGCGGAACAGATCCTGAGGTGGCAGACGCTGGGCGCGGCTTTGCGCGCCGAAACGGGATAAGAGGAACCGCGTGCCGCAACAGATCAATCTGTACAACCCGGCCTTTGAAGCGCAGCGCGCTCCTTTGCCCCTGAAAGGCGCCATCGCGGGTTGGTTCGTAACCGCAGCGTTAGTTGTGGCGGTGCTCGGCTATCTGATGATCGCGTTGCGTTCCGCGCAGCAAGAACAGCGTGAATTGGAACGGCAAGTCGCCGCTGCGCAGGCCGACGCGCAACGCCTGGGAAGCCAAATGGCGGCGCGCCATCGCGATCCGCGCATTACGGAAGAAGTCGCGCGCCTCGAAGCGGAAGTAAAGGGTCGTCAGGAAGTCATGCAAGTGCTGCACGCGGGGGGCCTTGGCGATACTCGCGGGTTTTCCGATCATCTCAAGGCTTTCGCGCGCCAATCCTTCGAAGGCGTCTGGCTCACTGGCCTGAGCATTGCGAGCGCAGGGCGCGAAATTTCCGTCGAAGGCCGTGCATTGCAGGCCGGCTATGTTCCCGGCTACCTGAAACGTCTGAATGGCGAAAGCGCGATGCAAGGGCATCCTTTTTCGGAGCTGCTGATCGAGGAGCCCGCGCCGGACCCGGCAGAAAAAACCGGAGTCAGAGCCAACTATGTAGAGTTCAGACTGACCACCAAGACGGATGTGGGCTCCGCCCCCAAGGCGGAAGCGCGATGAAGCAGGCTTGGGAACAGATCTCTCGCAGATTCGACACCCTGCGGCCGCGCGAGCGCGTCATGGTATTCCTGGCGGGCGTGGCGATCATAGCCGGACTGGGGTTCGTTCTGGCAATTGATAGTGCGCTTGCCAAGCACAAGATCGTGGTAGCGAGCGTCGACAAGCACCGCACAGATCTCGCGCAGATGCAGAAGCAGAACGCGGAGTTGTCCCGCTTGCTGGCGCAGGATCCGGATGCGGAGGGGCGCAAACAGATCGAGGAGCTGCAACGTCGCCTGGGCGGCTATGACGCCGAGTTGCGCAACGTGCAGCAGGGACTGGTGCCGCCCAAGCAAATGGCGAAAGTGCTGGAAGACATGCTGAACCGCGATTCCCGCGTGCGCCTGGTGAAACTGCGCACGCTTCCGGTGGCGGCCCTGGTTGAGTCCGCGAGCGCTGCAGCCGACAAACCCCCCGCGCCGTCTAAAAATGTGGTTTACAAGCACGGCCTGGAGTTGACGGTTGAAGGAAGCTATCTGGATTTGCTGGCGTACCAGTTGCGGCTGGAGAATCTTCCCTGGCGCATGTTTTTTGCGCGCACCAGTGTGAATTCGCTCGACTATCCGAAGGTATTCATGACGATCACGCTGTATACACTGAGTCTGGAGGAAGCGTGGCTGGTGGTTTGATGCGCTATGACTCGGTTCTGATTGCAGGCGTCTGCATGGCCGTGGCGTCAACGGTGTATGCGCAGACGTTGCGTGATCCGACGCGGCCTGCGATGGTCGCGAATTCGAAAGGCGTCGCCGCCAGAGCCGAGCAATCGGGATGGATTTTGCAGTCCGTTCTGATTTCGCCGGAGCGGCGCTACGCCATCATCAATGGAGAGGTTGTTCCGCTAGGAGGCGAAGTCGCGGGCGCCGAACTCGTCGCGATCGCGCCGGAGCGGGTGACGCTGCGCACGCCGGAGGGTTTGCGCGTTCTGCACCTGTTTCCCGATGTGACGAGGCTCGGCGCCGCCGCGGTCGGAGGTGGAATCAAGCAGCCGGAAGGGTCAGAAGGGCAGCAAGACACGAAAGTTCAGCGTTCCGGAAGCGCCGGTATAAAGAAATGAAAAAGAGAGCGACGCCATGAAACGACTGCCCTGCATGCTCCTGCTGTGTCTGGCGAATGGTTGCGCGACCACGCACGAAACCGGCACCACTTACGATAACGCCAAGAAAGAAATGGCCAGCGCGGCCCGTGGCCAGCAATCGGTCAAACAGGCCGAAGATGTCGGCACGGCGCTCCTCCCGCCATTGGCAGTTGAGATGCCGAAAGTGGATGGCCGGCCCATCGAGCCGCGATTCGATCTCGCAGTCAACAACGCGCCTGCAGGGCAGGTCTTCATGGCCATCGTGTCGGGTACGCGCTACAGCATGGTGGTGCATCCCGCGGTCAAGGATCCGATATCCGTAAACCTGCGCGACGTGACGGTATTTGAAGCGCTCGATACGATTCGCGAAGTCTACGGCTACGAATACAAAATGCAGGGCAATCGCATCCTGATCGAGCCCCTCAGCCTGCAAACGCGCGTCTACCAGGTGAACTACCTGATGAGCCAGCGCAAGGGCAAAACCGACGTCAGAGTGACTTCCGGAGCAATTTCAGATTCGCCCGGTTCTGCCTCCACCGCGCTTCCCGTCACCACTGGTGCTCCGGCGACGACGGCCCTGGAGAGCAGCCGCATAAGCACGACATCCAACAACGATTTCTGGAACGAGATCGATGCTGCTCTGCGCGCCATTGTCGGCAAGGAAGGCGGACGCAACGTCGTCATGAGTCCGCAAGCCGGGGTAATTGTTGTACGTGCGCTGCCCTCCGAATTGCGAAACGTCTCCGAGTTTCTGAAAACCATGCAGGTCGTAGTCGAACGCCAGGTGATGCTGGAGGCCAAAATAATCGAAGTTCAGCTGTCCGACACCCATCAGACCGGGGTGAATTGGGCTGCCTTCTCCCAGGGACCGAACAGCCGGATTGCCGGCGGCTTGCTTAGCCCCGGTGCCACCCTGACGCCGAGCGGACCGATAAGTGCGTTCACGTCGAACAACGCTGACGGGACAGTCGCAATCAGTTCGCTTTTGTCCTCCAACCCTGCCGCCCCGGGCACGATTGCTGCGGGGATCGGCACGCCAGGAACCTTGTTCGGCCTGGCGTTCCAGACCAGCAATTTTGCCGCGTTGATCGCCTTCCTGGAGACGCAGGGCAATCTGCAGGTCCTCTCGAGTCCCCGCATCGCCACACTCAACAATCAGAAAGCCGTGCTGAAAGTCGGGACCGACGAATTTTTCGTCACGAACATCACCACCAATACGACGACCACGGGCACCACCAGTACACAATCGCCGACCATTACCGTTTCGCCCTTCTTCTCCGGCGTGGCGCTCGACGTGACGCCACAAATCGACGAACACAACCAGATCATTCTGCATATTCACCCGTCCGTTTCCAGCGTGATTGAAAAGACAAAGAATATCGATCTCGGCACATCCGGCACATTCCGCTTGCCGCTCGCATCCAGTACGATCAGCGAGAGCGACACCATTGTGCGGGTTTCCAATAGCAACATCGTGGCAATCGGCGG
>Ga0070690_100000281_pt1 | contig 26189 bp, 38 predicted proteins | sample KBSS33HmetaG_FD_64671 | JGI IMG/M metagenome (GOLD analysis project Ga0070690, IMG submission 64671) | Switchgrass rhizosphere microbial communities from Kellogg Biological Station, Michigan, USA - KBS S3-3H metaG | ecosystem: Host-associated > Plants > Roots > Rhizosphere ... | reverse complement strand
AACAGCGAGGTCCGCGACGACGACAGCAAGCGGTGGCCCGAGGAGATCATCGAGTTGCAGTTGGCCCACGTCGATAGCGACACCCGCGCCGACTACAACGACGCCACCTTGCTCAAGACCCGCGCCAAGATGCTGCAACACTGGGCCGACCGGATTGACGGCATGGCGCGTGGCGGCGGCAACGTGGTGCCTCTGAAGAAGAGGGCCGCGTGATGCCATCCATCAGCACAGTGATCATCGTGTTCTGTGGGTTCGGCATGCTGGCATGCCTGCTGGGCCTCGGGTGGGCCTGCAACGCGCTGGCCGTCGAACGGCAGGCCAACCAGCAGCCGGTGCGCCACCATCCCTCCTCTCGTGACTACAGGAGCGGGAGCGAGACCCTTACGCACATCGTGGTGTCCATCATCTTGATCGGCGGTGCGCTCTGGCTGATATCGCTGATCTTCATGCGGTAGAAACATTCTAAGGTTGCACCAGCCGGAACTTGCCCGCAAAACTTTGGAATTATCCCAAGCATAGCTGGAATGCCCGATTGCGGGGTTCTGCCTAAAGTTGAGGCGTCCCGTTCACAAAATGGTGAGGCTGTTCAAGGACCTCGCCGGTCAACTGTATCAAAGTATAATTTAGCCACTTTCTGGTTGCATCGCCCCCGTGTTATAAATCCAAAAAGTCTGGGGCAAACTGGCCCAACATTGCAGGGGACGACAATGGCCAAGGGCTTATTCCACGTTTCGATGATCGTCGATGCCGGGAGCTTATACGCCGTCACTAGCGCGGCGGCGGCTGGCAAGGCCAGCGACGTGCAGATCACGCCAGTGCCCGACAGCGCCAAGAAGAAGAGTGACGACGCCACACCGCGCATCCCGGTCAAGGCCGTGCTGATGCCGTGGTGGGCCAAGCAAAAGCAATTCGAGATGAGGGCCGCCATCCAGTTGGGGGAGGAGCATGGCTACACCAAGGGCGGGGTCTACACGGCGACGCTGGCGGCGATGAAGGATGGGCTGCTCGTCCGCACCGGCCCCGGCAGCTACAAGACGACGCCCGCTCTGGCAAAGGCCGTCAAGACGATGGCCAAGAGCAATGGTGCCGCGCCTGCGAGCAAGCCAGCCAAGGCCGCCCGAGAGCAGCACAACACCGGCCACGGTGATTTCGTGCTGCAACTGATCAATAGGGGCGAGGTCACCTACAAGTCGATCAGGCAAGCCTTTGCAGACGATGGCCGTGTGCCGCGCTCCATCGACGGCGCGGTCGGCAGGCTTAAGAAGGACAAGATGATCGCAAACTCAGGACCCGGCGAGTACAAGTTGCTGGCCAAGGGAACGGAGCATCTGAAATCACTCACCTGAAGGAGGCAATGGGAATGGTTGCCAAGACATCAGAACTAAAACGCTACAAATTCTACAACTGGGGCACCTTAGACCACGATCCTATTATCGATCAGATGCGGACACTGATGCAGGACGAGCATCTGAGCTACGCCAAGCTTGCCGAATTGACCGGCCTGTCGCCGACCACCATCAACAACTGGTTTAACCGCACCCGCACCAAGACGCACAAGCCGACGATGCGGCCCATGTTCTCCAGCGTCATGACCTACACCAGAGGCCTCGGCTACGATCTGCGGATCGTCAAGCCCGAGCGCCGTGTTGCGGCCTCGACCGGCGTTGTGTTCCATCGCAACGTCGCTGCAAAGGCCAACGGAAACCACACCTCGGTGTAACCGCTCTGTCTCAAGGGGCGATGCAATGATCAGAGGCAGCATCCAGTTCGCCGTAGAAGACGACGCCAAGCTCGAAGAGCTACTGACCCTGATCATCGAGTTTGATCGCGCTCATCCCAATGGCCTGTTCAGGATCGCCAGCATTGGTGGCGAGGCAACAGTCGATGAGATCAAGGCCGTGATGCAGCGCCTCGGCCTGCCGCTCATCTACGCGGAGCGCAAGCAATGATGCTGGCCGACCATCTGATCCAAGGGTCAGGCACCGACTACGAGGGCGTCGGCTTCCGCGACATGATCAAAAGCATCGCCAGCCGGGTCCGAGAGGCACAGCGTTTTGTCATGGGCCGCGATGCCGCCGAGGCCTGCCTCGAACTGCTGCGCTCGCGTCCGAGCAATATGATCAAGGGTCTGCCGCTCTGCCGACTGCCCTACAAGACGATGTGGATCGAGACAGCAGGTGGATTTGCCGACGTCGCGCCACGACCCGGAGCGCCGATCCCGGCCATGCAGGGCACCCTGATCGAAGGCTTCGATGACCAACGCGGCGTGATGACCGTGGCTTGGGTCCACGCGCCGACCGACAGGTATCCCGACCACCACTGCAACGCATCGCCCTATTCGCTGTATTTTGATTTTGCGGCGGATGCTGATGCGGCGGCGCTGGCGCGTGAACATCACCGCAAAATTCTGGCCTCCGGTGGCAGAAACGACCTGATCGAAGCGGTCATTAAGCGGATAGACAATCATTTCAGTCTCCCGCGCACCGATGAGGGTATTCGCGAGTTTATGCTCAAGCGCAGCTATTGGGACCGCTGGGCCGACGACCCACGCGAGGTCGAGGCGCTTCACCAGCACGACCGTCACATGCAAGTCGGCCTTTCGCCCCATGGGCTGGGCGGGCTGACGACGGCAATGGATCACGCCACGATGTTGAAGGACCCCAAATTCTTTGTCGCGATGATGCAAAGCTGGGAGACTGACATTATCGGCGAAGGCCCGTTCGCGCAGTTCTTCATCACCTTGCTCAACTCGAAAAACTGCACGGCGCAGCAGCCGGTATCGATGGCGAAGCTCAACAAGGCTCGCGCCAAACGTGGCGGCAAAAAACCGCCGCTGCTCGACTACACCACGCTGACCTTGACGATGTCGCGAGCGCGGGCACGAGCGGCACAGGCCAGCGGCATGTCGCATGAGGCAGCGCATCGGCATCTGGTGCGCGGACATTTCAAGATCAGGAAGACCGGCATCTACTGGTGGCACCCGTTCGTGCGCGGCGATGTCCATCAGCCAGCCAAGCCACGGCAACGCTACGAGGTGAGAGCATGACCACGTTCAGCATCAAGCCGCACAACTATGCCCACGGTCGTGCTGCCGTCGAGGTGACCAACGCGGATGGTGAACTGATGGCGGTGTTCTACGCCACCAGCGATACCCACTTTCGGCTGGTGTCGAAGCATCTCAAGAGTGTGGAGGTTCTCAACGGCATGCCACCCGTCGCCGAAATCTATCTGAGGAAACCATGAGCAGGCTCCACGGCATCACGCTCAATCTGTCCGGTTACCAACTGTCGGACCTGTTCTTCAACTTTGAGCATCCGGAGCGCGACAAGCTCTACGCGACGACCGATCCGAAAGGGTCAATTGATGAGGTTGAGTATCAAAAGGCCATCCTGTCTGACGCCACAGAATTTGCCGTGGTGATCGGCATCCCCGAGTGCGAGCGCGACGAGTTTGCCAAGGCGCTGGCCGACGACTTTAACCGCCGCGTGTGAACCATGAACGACAGCTTATCGATGTGGACGGTCTACGATCACCCGAAGGATTTCCCGAACACCTTCGTGGCGCGGGAGTTCAGGATCGGCCCCGGCGGGAAAATGGAAATCACCGCCAATGTCATCATCAGCGCCGACATCGACGTTCTGCGTCGAACGCTGTTGGCCGACATGGGGCTGACATGCCTCGACCGCAACGAGGAGGACGATCCAGCCATCGTCGAGACATGGTTATGACGATCACTCCCAAACAATGCAGAGCGGCACGAATGCTTCTCGATTGGAACCAAACTCGTTTGGCCAAAGCCGCGAACGTCTCACTGTCAACCATCAGCGACTTTGAACGCGGTGCGCGAACCCCGATCACAAATAATCGCACCGCCGTCGAGCGGGCGTTCGCCCTGTCCGGTATCCACCTCATTGGCAAAACCGGCGTCAATCTATCGAAGAGAAAATTCCGATGAACGACACCGTCGAACCACTCTGCCTGCGCTGCGGCGCGGAGATGATTGCAGGCCCGCGCGGTGGCGCGGCGCAAAATTGGTACTGCACCGACCGCGCCAACTGCCGCCAAGGTTTCAACCTGACAATCCGGGGCGGCGATCTGCTGTTCCGGCAGGACATTGGCGAGGTCGATGACGAGCGATTTGAAATGTACAACACGGGGCTATAGCAATGCCGAAGAAGCCAGACCCAGTCGATGTCTATGTCGGAATGCGGATACGCTCGCGCCGGATACAGCTTGGCATGTCGCAGGAGAGGCTTGGCAAGGCCTGCGATCTGACCTTCCAGCAAATCCAGAAATACGAGAAGGGAGCGAACCGGGTTAGCTCCAGCCGCCTCGTGCAGATCGGCAGCGTCCTGAAGGCTACGCCGAGTTATTTCTTCAAGGACGCTCCGGGCAGCAACGGCGACAACAACACCGCCGACACCGTCGCCGCGCTGGCCTACGCCAAGTTTATCGATCAGGGCGGCATGAAGCTCATGGAACACTGGGCGCTGATGACCACTGCCGAGCGTTCTGCGCTTGGCGAGATAGCGAGAAATTTCGCGGCAAGGGCCAAGCGATGAACCTGATCGATCTGAAGGAGCGGATCGCCATCTCGCCTGCGTTCAGCAAGGAGGAGTGCAATTTCCTGCTCGACGCCATCAATGCGTTCGACGCTGAAACGCCGGATGGTGTGCTGATCACACCCAACACCCAGAAGATCGACATCCTGTTCGTCTGGCTGTCGGTCGATGGCAACGGCAACGAAGGCATCATGTCGGCCCAGATTGATGACCAACATTTTCCCTGCGTCACCAGCAACAAGGAATTGGCACTGAAGCTGCGCGGCAAGCTACAGCATGCGGTCAGAGCCAGCGGCGGCAGTCGCGATCTGAAGCTGATGACGTTCGAGCGCGGCGAGGAGTTGTGACAATGGATGGCAGTCGCGGTTTCTTACCTTTCCCGTGACTGTCAGGGGCCGGGTGTCCCAGCGCGGACTTCAACACCCGGCCCCACTACAATAAAAAATGCCCGCAGCCGTTGGGGACTGCGGGCTAAGGGGACGTCTCTTTCGCGTCAGGAGTATAGCACCATGACGACACGCTCGCAAATCGGAAAAATAGTCGATGAGGTTTCTAAGAAGCTCATCGACGAAGGCAAACTGATCGAGGTCGGCTTCTACGGCTACCGCCGGTTCGTGCTGCCGCCCAACGCGCCGCAAATCCAGATCGATGAGTGCCGCTGGGCGTTCTTTGCCGGGGCGCAGCACCTGTTCGCCAGCATCATATCGATCATGGATGCCGACGCCGAACCGACCGCGAACGATCTGCGCCGGATGGATCAAATCCACGCCGAACTGCAAAAATTTGCCAAGGAGCTTGAGCTTCGCGTCGAGAGCAAAGGCAAGGCATGAGCCTGCTGACATGAGCAAACGCAAACGTGGCCCCATCCAGATTAGGACCGTCCGCATCCAACGGCGCGTCGTCATCTACAAGGCCATGACGAAAACCATCAAAACGGTCGGCCCGGTCTATGTTGCCTTCGGGGGAGCAATCAAAGAGGCTCGTATCGCGCTCAAGATGCGTCAGGAGGAATTGGGCGAGAAGGTCGGCCTTTCGCGAGCGTCCATCATCAATATCGAACAGGGCCGCCAGCGTGTGCTGCTTGAAGATATTTTCCATTTCGCCAAGGCCCTCAAGATGAAGCCGCAAAAACTTTTTGACGCGGTGCGTGATCGCCGCCCATGACCGAGACCCTCGCCGTGATCGATGCCCCGCATTTCTATTGCGGCATCGTGCTGCGCGAGGACAAAGTGATCGAGGCGGCCAACATCGTCAAATACATGCGCGGCTGGTCGCGGGATCGGGTGCGCGACTACTGCCGCCAGAAGAACTGGAAGGTCAGTGTGGTCAGCGTCAGCGAGATCGTGGAGCCGTGAAGCCGGACTGGGTCGGCAAGCCGATGGCACTGTGGCCGCTTCGCAAGCTGATCCGCGAACACAAGTTCGCCCGCATCGATCTCGGCTGGCGTCACCCATGGACGCGATTGCTGCGGCTGGAGTTGATGAGACGGCGTCCTGCGAAAAAATAATTTTAGATCTTCCGAACGCCCATTCTATCGGCGCTCTCGCAATCGCATCGAGCGACTTTGATCGCGGCAAGGCCCGCCGATCCTCAAGTCAAGTGCGCGAAATTTTTTCGCCGAGCCAATGTTCATGCGGCTTATCGCAATCGCATTTCGGCAAAACCGGAAAAAGCGCGGACCCCACTTGCTAGGATGTTGGTGTCAACGGAAAACCGGCGACTGCGATGAGGCAGTCGCCGGTCCACCAACACGGGAAGGAAGGAAGCTACGATGACAACCACACGAGAGCCAGTTCAAGTGAGGCGTCACCGCGAGACGAACGATAGCATGTGGCGAACGCTGGCACAACGCGACGCCTGCATCGCCAAGCTCGTTCGCTACGAGATCAAGCTCGACAAGCTCCGCAAGCTCTTGGCCAGACAGACCAAGGCCTTGAGCAAAGCGAAGGCTGCGCCGCTGCCGCAGGGCGACCCGTTGCCGCCAGAGATGGTGAAGGCGGTGAAGGCGGCGATGGACGACGACCCGATCCCGAGCTTCCTCGACCGGCGCAACCTGATGGCTGATCCGAAGACCAAGGACCTGAACGCCGAGCGGCGGATCGTCGATAAGGAGAAGCGCGAGGCCAAGCTGACCGGCGCGACCCGCAAGATGCCGTTGACCGGCAAGGCCGCGCTGGATCACATCCGGCACGGGTAGTACCATGGACGTGGCGCGGGCCGGAGTTGCAACTCCGTTGCATCGTTGTTCACCGCGACGATGCTTGCCCGCGCCACCTTCAGGCGTGGATCACAAACCCGAAGGAGTGCCAGCCCAGCAGGAACAGCAGCACGAAAAATAAAAACTCGCTGGCATACAGATAGGGTCCGGTCAGCCCGCCCCAGCGCGTCCCGATCCATGAGAAAAACCACAAGATCATCAGCACCCAGAACAATAATCCAATAGACATGGCCGCCTCCTTGGTTGCCGCTATTTCTGTTGCTCGACCAGCCGCCGAACCTCGTCGCACGTCTCGACCACCGCAATGAACTTGCCGTCGCTGGTGTTGATGACGCAGCGCACCTCACCGGGGACGTGTTCGTTGGGCTGGCCGGTCATCGCCTGCGTCGAGGCCTGCATGCTGACGATTGCGTCGCTGTTCAGCAGGATGTCGTGGCCCTTCGGACCATGCAGCAGCACCCAGATCATCAGCAGCGTCATGGCACTGCCGCGTAGGCTGCGTCGATCTCTTCCTTGACCACCACGGTGCCCGCCTCGATCTGCGCTTGCAGATTAAGCTGCGTCGTCAGGCAGTCGTGGACGCGGGCCTCCATCTGCTGCTCGATGGCGAGCAACTGCGGTTCGGTCAGCGCGATCACCTTGGTGCCAAAATCGTAGGGCGTCTGGGTCGGCACCCCCGGCCTTTCCTGAATGATGCGGTAGTTGAAGAACACGTCGCGCGTCGCCGGATCAGTCGGGATCAGGAACGTGTCGGCACCGATGGTGTGCGAAATCCCGGCACTGGCCTTCTGGTCACGCTTGCTGCGCGAGTAGTCCTTCAACCTCACCTTCATCTGATCGGCGGTGTACGGCGTCGAAAGCCAGTGACCGGGATTGGCCGGATCGGGAGTGACCACCGCGTAGAACTCGTCAGGCCTCGGCTGCTCGACCACCTCGGTGATGCCGATGGCTGAGCGTTCCGCTGGCGTCGCCAGCCTGATCCAGTTCGACGGATAGGCGATGCCGTTATGCTCGAACTCGATGTCTGGCGAGATCGGCTGACCGTTGAGAACAAACATTATCTTGCCCTCGCATATTTGAATGGGTTCTCGGCAAACGCCGCGAAGATGTAGCTACCGCCACCGGCATTACAAAACGCCTGTGCATTGCGGGCCTTGAACCCGTTGGAGAGGATGTCGAAAGTGCCGCTACTGGTTTCGGCCTGCGGCAAGTCGGCATAAATCTCGTGCGTTTGCTGGTTGTATGGGTCACGCGCCACATCAACCACGGGCCAATCGTTGGCGACGTCGAAGCGTTTGGCCATGATCCAGCGAGGACGGAAGCCGCACCAGACAAAGGGACCGTCTGTGCTGGCATTGCCGACGTAAGCACCAAACTTGGAGAACCCCGGCACCTCGGCGAACAGGTACGCGATAAAATTGTCACCGTTGGCGTTGACGGGACTGGATGCGCCAACGCTGAACACCGAAGATGTTGGATCGGTGTTGTTCCAATAGCCTGCGTTGACCGTCTGTCCGGCGCTTGTATTTAGCTCCATGAAAAGAGTGTTACCAAGGCTCTTGTGGTAGACCGCCCAGTTGACTGCGCTGGACCTGTCCTTGATGAGCATGAGGCTTGGCGGCACACCGAGCGCGTGTGCGACAGTTCTCGCGACACCCGTGCCAGCGTAGGCGACAATATCCAGACCGGGGACAACACCCTTCTTCCAGAGCCACGCAGCAAATGTCTGGCCGTTGACGTTGCCGTTGCCACCGCCATTCAGAGTAAACCCATCCGCCGTGAATGCTGTCACCGCCGTATCGGCCACCGCCGCGTTTGGCAGGTTCGGATACAGGGTGATGGTCGGACCACGAACACTGTCGGTGAGGTTGTGATTTTCGGAGCCGCTGCGGCGCTTGATCCAGTCGATGTCGGGCTGGAAGCCCATTCCTGTGACCGCGTTCGCGCCGCCGTTGCCGACGTACAGCGCGACATCGAAATACTGCGACGGTTTCTTGATCGCGGGGTCGGGAAAGTTCGCTGTGCAGAGCGCCTTGTAGCCTGCTGGTGCAGCAAAACCGAACGGGCGCTGGCCCGCGTTGAAGACGGCGGCGGCACCGTTGTACCCGTTGAGGTCGGGCACATACGGTCCCGTCAGTCCGGACGCCAGCACCCCCTGCGATGCTCCATTTTTGTAGCACGTCAGAGACCCAGCGTCGGCATCCAAGGCGAAGCCGATGACGTCGTTCGTTGTGAAGGCGGCACCGTAAGCCGAACCCGTTGCGCCGACACTCTTGTTGCCACTGGGGCGATACAGGTACGCGCCTGCAATGTTGTAGCCATTGGGACTTGGAATAGCGTTGGTCGAGATGCCACCGTTCGGATACTCAGCCGAAACGATCCCGGTGACCGGGGTCATCTCCCAGTACCACTTGCCTGACCTGATCCACTGGGTGGCGTGAACTTCAGCAGCCCAGACGCTATTCGGGAAGGTAACTTTCAGGTTGCCCTCGGATAGAGCGACGGAGCCTGCATTGGCCACGTTGGGTTCGTTCGCCAACGGGTTCAGCGTCGTATAGTTTCCTCGCACCTCGCCGCCTGCGCCCGTGTCGGTGCCGTAGTTGGTCGGCGTGTCTACGAGGCTGTCGTTGGTGACGCCTGCGGTGACGCTGAAACTGTTCGGCGTCCAATTGTTGCCGTTGCCGCTGGTGTCCTTGCCGAGTGTCGCCGCCGTGACATTGCTGTTGTCGGCAAAATCGAGATGGAAACCGTTGGCACCATAGGTGCCGGTGTAGGCCACCGGCACCCATGCGCCCGTGGTGGCGTCAACCGCGCCGAACGCACCCGGCGTGAGTTGCTGACCATCAATGAAATACGTGTCGGCAAAGTAGCCGTCGAATTGATCGAGGACTGCCGGTGCGTAACGCCCGATGGAGTGCGCCTGCGCTTTGTTAAAGTCTTTGATGGGGTAGTTCGGCGCTGGGGGCGTGTTGGTCCCCCATGCTGTAATCTCGACACCGTTGACGTACACGCGGACACGGTTCGCAGGCGTGGGCTGCGTCGTGTCGATAGCAAGCACGACATGCATAAACGCGCCGGGGTCGCGATACACCGACGCAGAGGTGAGGTTTGCGTCACCATTACCGAGATACACCTGTATTTGATCGTTGACGGTGAAACGGAAACTGTCGAGCGAAGCGATGGCACTCGACAGAAAATCCATCACCCCAAAGCCGCTGCGCTTCACCCAAGTGCTGTAAGTCAGTTTTTGATTGGACCCCGCGACCCCGAAGGTGCGGGACAGGTAGCCGCCAGCGGCGGCGCGAAACCGCAGCGACCGCGCGATCTGATAGGCAGTAGGAGCAGCCGCTGCCGACGACCTACCAGCCGGGATCATCCACGGTGACGTCATCAGGCGATGCCCTGTGAGCGGCCAATCTCTTCCAGCACATTGCCAGCACGACCGATGAACGTGAGCCGATCAATCGCGCCGCTGCCGGTCGAAATCACCGGCAATGTCGCACCATTGAACTTGTAGTTGGCAGCGGTCCACGCCACCGTGCGGGGCGTGGTGTCCTGCACAATCCTGATGGTGTAGACGCGACCGGCGGTGACGTTGGTCGGCGCGGCCATTGTCGCGTTGCCAGTCAGCGCCAGCGTTGCGACCGGCGCGGCGTCAACATCCCAGTTCGTCGTGGCACCGAACGTCAGCGGCGTCTCGTTGTAGCCTTGGATGCCGCTCCAAGTGTTGTCGGCGTCGAGCAACGGCACGTTGTTGCCGCTCGTGCCGGTGTTCTTGAGCGCCGCCGTGCCGAGACCGAGAACCGTGGAAGCCTGTGCAGCCGTCAACTCCTCGACTGGCCCCGCACCCGCCGACACCCGGCCCAAGAACCGGCTGGTCGCCGACACGTTCTGGATTTTGGCGTAGGTGACCGATGCGTCGGCATAGCTCAAGGTTGACAGCGTACCGAAGCTGAGCGTCAGACCAGACTGGCGCAGCACTTGGCCGTCACCAGCGGACGCAATGCTGGCGTGGTCGGCAGCGGCATTACCGCCGACACCCAGCACCGACAGCGCCCCGCCTTGGGTGAACCGGCTATAGGCCAAGCGCCCGGTCCATCCTGCCGTGATGCTCACAGCCTGCAACAGCGAACCGACTGGCGTCCCGCCCAATGTCAGGGTGACGTTGGTGTCGTTGGCTCTGGTCAGATCGGCTGGCGAAACCGCACCGGCCACGACTGCCCAGCCAAGATTTTTCCGCCCGTAGAGTTGCCCGTCGTTCGGCGCTTCGGTGATGCCGCCGCTGGCTCCCGGCAGATCGGAGAACGCGACCTTCTTCATCAGGCCCGCCGCCGCCGTGTCCGACAGCATCAGGAAATCACCGCCAGCCGGTGTGACCTTCTGCGTCAGGCCAGCAATGTTGATATCGGTCGGCGCGGCAGGCGCATTGGTGTTGTTCGCCTTCAATGTGAAGGCGGCCATCGTAGCGAGTTCGGCATTGGCCACCGGGTCGCCGACTGACCAGACGTTGACGCCGGTTCGACGCGCAATGCCGGTGCCCGTCAGCGCAGAAATTGCCGTGAGATCGGCATCAGCATCCTGCTTGCCCGATCCGCCGGTAACCGGCGTCCAGTTCAGGCTTTGGCGTCCGTACTGGACGCCATCGTTGGGCGCTTCCGGCACCGCGCCGCCAGCCCCGACAGCGGTAACCGGGGCCAGCACATAGCCTCCGGTGATGCTGTTCCAGAGCAAAATGTTTTGATGTGATGGATCGGCAATGCCTGAGACCGGCGGCGCAAAATCGTCGTAGGCAATATCGAACCGGAAGGCACCATTCAGCTTGGTGACGTCGATGCCAGCGCCGTCGAGGATTTGCGCCGGGAACGTGACCAGCGCCTTGAGCTTCATGACAGGGAGATCGGTCACGGCACTACTCCATCCACTATCGGCAGCGGACCGACACTTAATTGCGTCGTCTGTGTGCCGTCGTCATTGGTGATCGTCAGGCCGGTTTTGTAGGTGCCGGGTCCGAGGCCGCGCATCTCGTCGCGCGTGAAGGCCCAGCGAAACACGCCAACGTCCGGATAAGTGATCTTGCCGTTCGCCGTCGAGGCCTGAAGGCGCGGCGCGTCTTGGCTGTCGGCGACCTCCAACACCATTGAGCAGCCGGTGATGTCGATGGGGTTGTCGTCGACATCGACCAACTGTCCGAAACCAATCCACGACGCGCGGTTCGACTGGGGATTGAATGTGATGTGATACATCCGGCGCTCGCTACAGTTTCATATAGAAGGTCACGGTCATGGACGGCTGCACGTTGTTGTGCGGCAGACCACCGCCAGCGACGTCGGTGACATTGGCCAAGCCACCACCAGCCGGTGCGCTTCTGATTTCGATGTCTGCGATGCCTGTCCCTGTGGAGTTGACAAGACCTTGGTTTGCAGGCGCGGCACCACCCCAATTCCCACCACTGTTCAAACCGGCGGCATTGCCGTTGAGAACATGCCCGTGGCCCTTGTCGCGCCCGTAGGCCGGGTGGGCATGCGACGCAAGCTGCGCTGCTGTCAGGGTGTTGCTTTCGAGACCGCCCCGCGCACCGAGGACCGTGGCATCCGCGCCAAAGTATGCTGCGGTCAGTCGCCCCGCCGCCGTGTTGCCCATGTCGTCGAGACCGACAAACGCGGTGCCGCGCCCGTCGGGCAGCGTCATCTGCTTGTTGCCGTTCCAGTCGGCGAGCGCAGTGGCACCTCTGCCGCCGATCACCACGAGGTTCGGATCGGTCGCCCACAAATATTGAAACAGCGCCTGACAGTCGGCGTTGGCGCGTTCGGTCGCGCCGGAAGCCGACGAGCCGATGGTCTTTTGGTTGCAGCGGACCCAGCCGGTGTGCGAGCCGGTGCCGTAGCGTGGCTTGACGTCGCCGGTCGAAAACACCGTGGTGGCATCAACCGAGCCGCCACCGCCTGCACCGGACGACGCGCCGATGACTTGGATGTTGTCGGCGGCAACCTGTACCACGCCAGCAAAGTCGGTCAGCCGGATTTTGATCAGGCCGTCGGCGAGGAACAGTTGCGGGATGCGACCGGCAGCGTCGAGCGTGATCGGGTTCGGCCACGGCAGCGTCAGCGCGAGGTCCTGATAGGCGTTCTGCGGCGTCGAGACGGTACCGGCGACGAAAAAGTACAGCTTGCCGCCCGCGAGCGGATCGCCGTACTGATCCGACTGCTGCGTCATCGACAGTGGAATGGTGCCAGCCATCGCTGTACCTCAATAAAAAACCCGCCGTGAGGCGGGTTTGGCTAAAGGGTTGATTTCAGTGGTTATTTTCGGGGTGGTATATCCAAATTACTTGGGATATAGTCGCCCCCGCATGAGAGAGCCAGTCTACATCCGCGTTCGACCGACGCTCGCCAGCCGCATTTTGGAGTGGCTGTACGTGCTGATCGTTGGCGGCGTGTTCCTGCTCTGGGCAGCGGGCATGCTGGTCGTCTTGGTTCCGTTTTTACTTGCGTGATTGCTCGAACGGCGCACGATTTCCCGCCGCCGAAATGATCAACGCCCGCATCGCCTCTTTTGCCTTGCTCTCAATCGGAGTGAGAACGCCGCGCTTGTTCACGAGATCGAGCAGCGAAGCCATGTAGGCGTCGCGCTGCGCTCCCTGCGCGACCGAAAGGCGGCCAAGCTCCTCGGCAAATCGCTGCGCTTTCGCTTCTGGATCGACGCCGAACAGTTTGCGGGCACCCGCCTCAAGCCCCTTGCCGACAAGCCCGGAAAGCCCACCGCTTGGGACCAGCGGAACTGGCTTCGACGCCTCGTCGAGAAAATTACCGAACCGATTGGTCATGCCGGTGTCGGAACCGGAGGTGACGCGATTGCCGGTCTGGGCGAACCGCGTCTCGCGGTCGATTGCGTTCAGCGCCCGGTCGGCGCGTTCCTGACCAAACACCGCCCGCAGCTTGTCGCGGTTCCAGTCGCCTTCGGATTTCACGGTCGACTGCATCGCCAGCGGATCGTTGGCCTTGGTGCCGACGATGCGGTCGAGTTCGGCGCGAGCGCCCTGCTGGGTGCGGAGCGGCGCGGCAGATGGGCCAACCAGCCTGCCTTGCGGCAACGCGCTCTCCCTGAACTCCTCGGTCAACCGCTCCGGTCGCGCCGCCGTCTTGCCGGTGTCGAACATCATGCCACCAGCCTCAAGCGCCTGCTTCTGGCGAGCAAGCTCCTGATGAAACGCATCGACGTCCTTGATGCCGGGAGCCACTCTGGTCAACTGATCATCGACGTAGCGGCGAGCGACTGTCAGCACACGAATGGCGTTCGGATCGGCCTCGGTCCCGAGCAGCCCGTCGATGGCATGCCGGGTGTTGAGCAGGACACGCGGATGCGGATCGAGCGTACCGGGTGAGCCAGCGACGTCGAGCATCGCCCTGACCCTGCTCGCGGCCTGCTGTGCCGGTCCGCGCTCCAAGTTCGACAGATTGTCGAGGCGGTTGGCGAGCGGCGAGGTATCGACCGCTCTCGCACCAGCGATGACGCGCTCGTAGTCGGGCGACAGGGCTGCTTGCGCCTCGTTGATGCGATCTGTGACCCGCGTCGGATCGACTGGCCTGCCGAGCGCATCGAGATCGGTCGCGAGCCGTGGATTTTTCGTGGCGTTCCGCGCCAGCAACGGATTGACGATGTCATCGCGCATGCCGGGTCGGCTGGCAGCACCACGCGCCACACCAAGCCACTCCGGAGAGACGTCGGCCAGCATCGCCTCGGGGCCGAGCCGGTCCATCTCGGCCCGCAGCGCCGCCATCTTGGCAGTATCGCCGATTGTCCCGGCGGCATAACGCGCCGCCGGTTTGCTGATGCCCGACATCGCGCCGCCGGGGTCGGTCAAGCCCCGCACCCGGTCGGCGACGGCAGCGACGCCCTTGCCATAGAGCGGAGCAACCGCCATGCCAGCAACGCCAGCGCCAGCGCCGACGCTTGCACCAATCCCGGTCTGCACCGGGTCGCCGCCGCTACGCACCGCAGCGTCGGCACCGCCGAGCGCCGCGTTGCTCAGCGCCGCAGCGCCGGTTCGCAGGATCGGTGCGGCGGTGCCCGCACCAAACGCCGCCGGGAAAGCCGCCACCACTGGTGCGGTACCGGCGACGCCGCCGATGGTGCGCCCAGCCAGCGCCGCGCCGGGGTTTTCGATGTCGGCTTTTTCGGTTGCAAGCTTACGCCGCGACAGCGCGTCGGCCTCGGACACGCCATCGACCGCCACGTCATACTTGGCACCGAGGCGTTCGGCACCCTCCTTCACATAAGGACCGACGACCGGAAGCCCCTCCAACACCCCGCCGGTTGCCGCATGCAATTGCGCTTGACTGAGCGCCAGCGGATCGCGCGGCGTGTTGGCACCGACCTCCTTGAGCTTGGTGGCAAGCGCCAGCAGATCGCTGTCAGACAACGTCGAGAGGTCCACCATTACTTGACCCCCTGTGCCGCTGCCCTGCGCTTGGCCATTTCATCCGCGACCTCTTCCGCTGTCGGCTCGCGTTGCCGCTGCGCTCTGGTGCGCTCAGCCGCAGCCGTGAGGAACGCCGTCTCCCCCGGCGAAAACATTTTCTGTTTATCGAGTTCGGCAATCTTGTCGTAGAGATCGGGAGAACCGGCGTTCTGGCGATAAATCTTGGCGACCGCGAGCGAGCGATCCACCAGCTTGACAATCATGTTGCCGACCTTGACGCGGGCCTGATGGCTCAACTCCGGACTGATCACGGCGTCGAGGTAGAGTTGCGCCTCGTAGTTCGAGGTCGCGCCGGGTTGGCGCACCAGCGGCACCAGTTGCTGGGCGATGGACCGCAGCGCCTCGGTGTTGCTCGCCATCTCGCCGGGATTAATTCCGAAGGCCGAGACCACCTTCGCCCAGTATGGCGCAACCTTGCCAGCGTACCCGGCGTAGGACTTTTCCGACAGGCGCAGCGCCTCGTCGAGCAGCGGACGGATACGCACCATCTGAGCGGCCTGCGTACCGATCTCCTTCATGGTGTCCTGATCGACCGCAAAGCGCAGCTTCTGCCCTTGCTGCATGTTCTGGTAGTCGTTGAAGCTGCCCTTGTAGCCCTGCCGAACCTCAAGCTCGTAATCCTTCTGCGTGTCGGTCGGTGCGCTGCGTTGTTCGATGAACTTGGCGATATTGTTCAACGCATCGTTGTAGGGCTTGCCAGCGTCACGAACGCCGGATGAGTTCGCGAGCGCCGCCGCCCGTTGCAGAAGGTTGACGTGCTGAGCAACCGAGCGGCCTTCCGGCACCAAGCCCGCAGCATGCAACGCAGCCTCGGTCGCGGGAGACATGCCAGCCGCTTGAGGCGATCCGGCTTGTGGCGGCGGCTGCTGCACTGGAGGCTGCGGCGGCGGGGCCTGCTGGACCGCAGCCTGCGGCGGCGCGGCGGGAGCTTGCGCCATGACAGGGCGCGGCGGCGGCAGCGGGACTGACTGCGGTGCCATCTGTGGCGGCGTGATCGGGGTCGTCTGCACCGGACGCGGCACCAGCGGCGACACAGGCGGCGGCGGCGGAAGCTGGGTCGGCGCAGGCTGGGCTGCTGCTGGCGGCGCTGCGGGCTGGGCTGGTGCCGGTCGCGCCGCAGGCGGTGCGTTTGCCGCAGCGATGGTGCGCGGCGGAATTTCCATGTTGTCGTCGGCCACAGCGCCCGAGCTTCCCGACACCGACGGCGATACGAGGCGAGACGGTGCTGCACTGGGCGGCGCGGCTGGTGCCGCACCGGGGCCACCGAACACGTTATTAGACATCCCGCCGAGACCGGCCTTGATGCCCATGTCGGTCATCACCTTTTGCAAGGTGGTCAGTTCACCGAGCGCGGGCACACCACCGGCTTGCAGGGTGCGCGACGACACTTTGTCCCAATCGATGGTGCCGTCGTCTTTGGTCGGTGCGCCGCCCTCGAACAGGCTGCGCTGTTTTTGCTTGTAGGCCTGCTCAAGCCCCTCCCAATACGATTTGTTGAGCTTGCCGAAATCGAAATCGGCGTTGGTCTGCGCGGCGTTGGCGAGCAACGCAGCAAGATTGTCAGCCATGGATCACCTTAAGTGAAAGCCGAGAACAAGCTTTTCCCGGCCTGTGCAATCGGCGTTGCGCCCCAGTTGAACGGCTGGCCCGGTGTCTGTCCGACGGGAGTGCCGCCACCGCCACCACCACTGCCGCCACCAATGCCGCTGAAGCTCGTCGGCGGCATCCCCAGCGCCAACTGACCGACGCCGAGCAGCGCATTCAGTTGATTGGCACCGACCTTGTAGTTGTTCAGTTCAGCGCCAGCGAGATTGGCACCCTGCGCGGTTTCCGAGGTGTTGGCTGCGCCACCCTGACCTCGGAACGACGCATCCAACGCGCCAGCCTCGCCGACGTAGGCGTTGCCGAGGTTGCTGCCTGCGGTGCCGTAGCCGCTGAGATAGGGTTGCAAGCCCGAGACGAACTGACCCCAGTTCTGACCGGCGAGACCCTCGGTGAATTTTGCGGTGTCGGTGTCGGTGTTGCCAGACGATAGATTGCCAGCAGCAGCATGCGCCCGCTCGATGGCCTGCTGACCCTGATCACGCGCGAAGCCGTAGACGCCGTACTGCCCCGAGTTCTTGAACAGATCGGTGGCGCGTTGCAGGCCCTCGACACCGCCCGCGCCCGTGGCATCGCCGTAGGCCGCAGCACCGGGCTTGTAAGCGCCAAGCACGTCGCTGAGTACACCTTCGGCCTTGCCGTAGCCCGACGTGATCGCGTTGCGGCCCTGCCCGTAGAGGTCGGACAGTTGCGTGTAGCCCGCCTGCAAACCGGCGTTGGCCTTACGCGCGGCCTCCTCGGCACTCTTGTTCGAGAACAGATCGAAGAGGCCCATGACAAGCTCCTAATTTGCGCCGGGTACCCACAGCTTGGTGGCGGCGTTGTAGACCAGCACTTGCCCGTTGGTCGGCGCGACGGTCGAGACGTCGGGTAACTGCGCCAACCGCTGGTGCGATTGGAAATAGACGTACCAAGCCTGCGTCATCAGCCCGGATTGCTGATCGACAACCGGCGTGTCGAGGTTTGGGAGTGGTGTTGCCATCAGTGATTGTTGATCACGGTGTCTTGGGTGCCGCCGAGCATCGAGCAGTAGACCTCGCCCGACACCCGCAGCCGCCAGCGGCGACCGACGTTGCTGGTCTGCCCGGTTTGCAGGACGACGATGCGTGACGGTTCGGACTGGCGACCGAGCCGCCGGAAGATTTCGTTGCCGTAGACGAAGCCGCCGTCGTTGCTCCACGAGATGCCGACGGTCGGCACCGTCGCCGACGGATCAGGCCCGGTCGCGTCGCCGACGCCGGTCACGAAATCGAAATCGGCGCGAGCAACGCGGGTGCGGTTCGGGAATTTCACCACCGGCCCGCTCTCCATCAGCATGATCAGCGGATCGGTGACCTCGTTGTACTTGCGCTCATCGACGTAGAGCAGCCGGTTGCTCTTGACGTCGCCTGTGATCCAGCGACCGAACGCCGAAATCCCCGAGATCGAACGCCACCGCGCCGCCAGATAGCTCGCCCGCTCGTTCCATTTCTTCGACCCGATGTCGAACTCCCATGTGAACGTCGGACACGACAGCACCCAGCGCGGATGCCCCTGCGAGATGTAGACGCTCGCTTCCAGCGTGTTCTTGTCGGCCAGCTTCTCGATCAGCCGGTCGAGATCGGGCGGCGAAATCTTGGTCGGGTTCGGTGTGCCGTTCGCCATCACCACCGACTTGTCGTCGGCGACCCAGATCAGCGCCGAGCCGAAGCCGTCCTCGTGGCCCGCGACCGCGTAGCGCCCGAGCAGGCCGCGCTGGATCACGTAGGACCGCGTGAACGGAAAGCCCGTCGGCTGCGCGGTGTTGGAGTAGACCGCGCCGTGGTTTGGTCCCCACACATAGTACTGACCGTTGTACGGCAGGCCGCGCAACAGGCCGCCGGTCTTGGCCTGCTCAGTGGTGTTGTCGAGCGTGTTGATCGTGAGCGCGTTCAGGCCCGACGCCTGCATCTTGCCGTTGCCGTAAGTGAAGATGAAAAAGCCGTCGAGGAAGCCGACGCTGTTCGGCACTCCGATGTTCGGATCGCCGTAGGTGCTGACGTTGGTCGCCGTGGCCACAAACGCGCCGTTGCCGGGGGACACGCAGACGACGTCAGGCGTCGGTGTCTTGTTGTTACGCGCCCAGAACACCTTGTCGGTGCCCGACAGCGCCCCGGCCAAGATCGTCTCGCCGCCGACGCTGTCGAAGATTGCGGCCTTCTCGTTCCACGCCGAGTAGAGTTGGGTGCCGCCGATCAGGATGCCGCCGCGAAAGCCGGGATTGGTCGAGAGCGCGAACTGCGACAGCCCCGGCGACTTGCGCCACACCACCGAAGGCGTGGACGACGCTTTCTTGCTCCCGCCGACGGTCTTGCCGAGCGGCTCCGCGTAGCAATTGATCAGGCGGCCAGCCTCCTCCTGATTGAAGGCACCGGGGGCCGTGCTGAGCGGGAACGGGATCGGGATCGGGGGCATTGCTATCGGGCACCGTTACGGGTTACAGTCCCAAGTTATTTGGGGACACATTCCTATGGCTAAATCCAAGGCTGACCGGGACAAAATGCGCCAACTGAGCGCAATCATGAGCCGCGTCCACGCTCTCGCCGACTACGCTTGGCCGCGTGACCACGAGGGCGTGTCCCCAATGACGAAGGACGCCGAGCGTCTGATCATCGATATTCAGGAGCAGGCCAGCAAAGCTCTCGGGCTACCGGACGGCCAGAACCTGATGACCGGCGACGAGCTTGTCGATCTCGACTAGCGCCCCTTCATCTCGAAAAATTTCATGATGCGGTCGAGCCACTCCTGATCGAGAACCTGTGACGTCGGCACCCCCGCCGTCGGCTTCTCCATGTGGTAGCGCGGCTGGATCGCCGTGGTTTTTCCGGCGGCAAGATTTTCCGCGTTCTTCTTCGCCAGACCTTCAGCGATGGTCGGCGCAGCGACATCGAACGGCACCAGATCGGGCCACTGCCCGAGGCTCGTTCCGGCGACGCCCTTGGAGTAGCTCCGGTGTGCGGTGTCGAGCAAGCCTTGGCCGGGGATGTACCGCGAGATCGCCATGCCGCTGGTGTTGCGCGGCACATCGATCAGTTCGGGCACCGTCATGGCGTGGCGCACGGCGGCGACGTCGGGCATCCCCCTCTTCTGCCAATCCGCGAGGCCCATCTTCTCGGCCATGTACGCCTTGGTCTTCATGCCGCCTTGCAGATTGCTGATGTACTCCTGAAATTTCGGGCTGTTGATGCTGACCCAGTCAGGCACCTCTTCCTTGGTCCGCTTTCCACGGGTCGCCTCGATGTGAGACTGCATCAGTTCATTGAACGCTTTGGCGTCGGCGCGTTTGATCGGAGCCTGCTGCACAAGCTGCGACAGCGGCTCAGCAACGTGATGCGAGGCGTCGATGCCGGTTGGCGACATCGTCATGGGCGCGATGTAGACCGGCTTGCCAGTTTCAGCCAACCGCGCCGCTTGATTGTCGAGTTTCCGCGCAATCGGGGCCTCCGAAGCCCACGCCATCCCCGGATTGGCTTCGGGAAAACCGACGCCGCCCTGCGCCACGACCGGCCTGCCGAGCTTGGTGTTGTCAACGTGCGTCAGTGTCCGGTTTGCCAGCGACAGATCGCTGGGCGTCAGGATCAAGTGGCCGCCGACCATGTCTTCGGGCGAAATGATCTTGGTCTCCGGTGTCCGGATGTCGGTGTAGCGATGCTCCATTTCGGCGAGCGGCTTACGCAGCTTAACATCCGAGATCGGCGACCACAGATTGGGGTCACGTCTGACGCTTGCCGAGAACAGCGGATCGTTTTTGAAGTTTACGAACTGGTTCTCGCGCAGCACATCCTCGCTGGCGACCGGAAACTTGCTCCGCAGTTCTTCCGGCGTGAGATCGGCGCGGCTCTGCACCGCCCGCGCCTCGACCTCGCCAGCTTGCCGCCGGTAGGCGTTCTCAACTCCGTACTCTTGTGCCATGCGGTCGGCGGTGGCCGACGGCTTTTTGATGACCTTGAGGTAGTCCCTGTACTCCTTCTCGGTTGCGCCCTCGGGACCAAAGCCCGCCACCTTGCTGTAGGTGTCCCTGTCGAGCGGCGTCGTCATCGCCCTCAGACGTTCTTGATAGATGTCCCACGCTGGCGTTCCCGGCCTCAGTCCAATCGTATTGCCGCCCTTGGCAAAACCCTCGATGTCTTGGATGCCGTGCTGTAGCTCGTGCAGCGCCGTGCTTCGCATCGATGGCAACGCACCGGGGGCGAGCGTGACTGTCGGCGGCGAGCCTTCGGAGCCAGCTTGGTACATCCCCTTATAGCCAGTAGGCCGCGCCATCAGATTGAGGTCGGCTTCGCGCAGTTGCGGATACGCCGCATACAGTTCGGGGTGGCTGAACGTCTCACCGATTGGCGTCGCCTTGTCACCAGCGATCATGCTGTGCAGCTTCGGATCGGTCTGCCACTTGCTGGCCGTGTCCGGTATTTCAAAGCGCCATTTGTTGTCTGCGCCAGTGAACCAGCCGGTGTCCTTCCAAATCTGTTCCGGCGCGACACCCTTCGCTGCCATCTCCTGCGCTTTGGCGAGAGCAACACGGTCGGCGGTTTTTGCTCCGACGCCGAGAAACATCGCCGTGACAGGTTTTGCCGCAGCGGCGGCAAGCTTGCCGCCCGGTATCCAATCCAGAGCGGTGTTGAGCAGGCCCGACGCGCCAGAGACTGCGGCAGCACCATACTTGCCTTCTCCAACTTGCTCCTTCGCCCTGAGTGCGTCTTCCGTTGACTGCACTGTGCCCGAACCCGGCAGGATCATCTTGGCCGCAGAGCCAGCCAAGCCGACGGCGTTGGTCAGCCCCTCCCACAAATTCGGGCCGAGGTAGTGGCGCAACGTCTCGTCAGCGCGGTCACCCAGCCCCGGCTCACGACCGCCGAACCCCGTGAATGGTCTGTCGGTCGAATAGGCCGGGATCGGGCCAAACGCACCCTGCGTTTCTCTGGGCGCTTCCACTGGCCGCCACAGCGATGGTGCCTGCGGCGTCGTCTGCGTCAGCCCCTGCCACATCTCGGGCGTCAGTTGGTCGTAGGATGCATCGCGCGACGGCGTTGCCCACAATCCAGCCATCAGTAGTACTCGACCTCCTGCGGCCCATAGCCGGGACGCGGGCGCTTGATGGAGCGGATGCGGTTGCGCCAGTACTGCGCCTGCTTCGGATCGGATTTCAGACCGTACTGTTCAGCCGCAGCGTCGGCGACGAGCTTGCAGAACGTCACGAAGATGTCGTCGTCGAGCGCATTGGGATCGGCGATGTAGATTTCGTCGGCGGATAGCTCAGCGACAACGCTGTCGATGTAGCCATCGATGTCGCTGGCATCTTCCGCCGACGGATTGGTGCCGACGTCGCCTCCAGTCAGGATCGCGAGGACCTTGAACTGGATTTGAGCGCGGGTCTTAGCCACGGTGCGACCTTCGGCCACCGCGTTGCTGACCTTCCGGCGGATAATCATCCGGGTCCGGATGCGGCGACGGCATCTCGCCACTGGAATGCGTGGCGCTGCCCTCCTCCGAGACCTCGAACAGCGCATTGTTCGAGAGCTTCTTGATGGCGTGGGCGTTTTCCGGCGTGTCCTCGATCACGACCGGCTGGCCGTCGAAGAACGTGAAGCCGAACAACTCGCAGACCTTGCTGTCGCCCTTCGGCGCTCGATAGATCGCAGAAATTGCACTCATGGACGTCTCCTCGGTGGTGGGAAAAACAATCCGCCTGCCGCCCTAGCGCCGACGACGATGGGACACGGCAGGCGGATGCCCGGTTGCTACCCCTGCTCGCGCGGAAGGAGGCAACCAAGCTCTGCTAGTTGTCGATGAAGCCGATCAGATAGAGATCGATGGTGCCGACGACGTTGCCAGCAGCCTGTGTGCCGATGGTGACCAGCACCTCGTTCTCGACCGTGTTCTTGAACAGCAAGCCAGCCGCCGCCAAGGTGACGTTGGTCGCAGCCGCGACGCCGGTCGTCAGATAGCGGTTGGCAGAGCCTGCATCGCCGACGGTGAACGCGAGGCCAGCGGCGAACGCGCTGGAGATCGCGATGATGCCGGTGGCGGTGAAGCCCGGCGGCAGCGTGAACGCACCGACCACGTTGCCGGTGACATCGTCAGCCGCACCGATGTTGACGCGACGACCGATGGTCTTGACCGTGCGGGCAAAACCTTGACCGCCAACTTGGGGCTGACCCCAATCCTTACGATATGCCATTTGCGATTTCTCCTGACAAAGGCATGGTTAAGCTTACGGTGCGACCGTTCCGAACAAGTACACATCGACCGTGCCTGCCGCGCCGACTTGCGCCACGCCAGACACTTGCAAAATGATTTCGGTTTCGACCGCGTTCTTGTAGAGCAGCCCGCCAGCAGCCAGCGTCGTTGTCACGCCGCCAGCACGTGCGGTGGTGTCGGCGTTGAGATAGCGAAACGCCGAGCCAGCATCGCCGAGGCTGAACGACAAGGTCGGCGCACCGCCCGTGTCCATGTCAGTCGCGGAGAACAGGATGCCATCGACGATGAAACCCGGCGGCACCGAGAAGATGCCGATCTGATTGCCAGCGCCGTTGACGTCGGCGGCAAGCACGTTGATGCGCCTGCCGATTGCCTTGCGGGTGCCGAAAAATCCCAAGCCGCCGATCTGCGGCTGGCCCCAGTCCTTGCGGTACGCCATCGATTGCTCCTCTCAAAAAGCAAAAGCACCAGTGGGGGTTCTCCCCACTGGTGCTGATCGCTTATGGGTTCGGCGGCGCGGCAACGAAGCCGGTCACCATGCCCCAATCGACGAGCGAACCGACGGTCGCGCCCGCGACGCTGAGCGGAGCCTTGGCGATCTTGGCAACGCCGTACTGTGCCTCGATGCCCATGCCCTGCACGAAGTCGTAGTCGCCGTCCTCCAACGTGGTCGGGCGCGGCATCTGCCCGACTGCGTAGGCCATTGCGCCTTGGCCGAGCATGAACACCGGCTCGACATCGACGGCAGCGGCACCGGCACCAACCAGCAGCAGGCGCTGCGTGATCTCGGGCATCTCAAGATAGTAGATGCCGTCATAGACCAGCCCACCGCCCGTGAAGATCGGGTTGTTGGTGGTCGGGCTGCTCTCGCGTTCACGCGCGTCGCGATTGGCCTGATACATGATCGGATCAGACTTGAGATCGCGCATCGCTCGCGAACCCACCAGCGCCAAGTACCACTCCTGATCCGACTTTTTCAGTTGGAACGGATTGATCTTCGGCCTGCCGTTGTAGACACCGGGGTTGGCCGGTGACACGCCAGTCTGCTGGGCCAACTGCTTCATCGTCGAGCCGATTGCAGCCGACATCTTGTCGGTCGGGCTATCGACGTTGAGCAGCGACGCCGCCATCGTGCCGACCGCTCCGGTCGCGACGGTGTAGTGGTTGGCAATCGCAACGCCGAACAACGCGCGGTCGAAGTTGGCGATCAGCCAGTTGTTCTTGTCCGTCGCCGACGCCGCCGACCATTTCAGGCCGTTGACGCGGTTGCCCGGAGCCGTGAGGCGACCGGACTGGATCGACGACGTCGGGATCGACAACAGCGCGTCGATCAGATCGTCGCGCACGACACGCCGCGACCAGCCCGACAGCAAGCTGCGGGCAGTCGAGCGCACCGAGAACGAGCTTTCTTTGTCGGCTGCGCGATTGTTGGCGACCGCGTTACGTGCCCAATCGGCCCATACCGGGAAGCCGTAGCTGTCGATCTGCTCCTCTGCGCCGCGCAGCGTACCGGCACCGACACCGGCTCCGGTCAGTTGCGTGACGAGGGGAACGCGGATTTCCTTGCCGTCGGCGGCAAGGTCCTTCATTCGCACGATGGGGTACGTGCTGTCCGGACCCATGTACGGGTCGAACCGCGACGCCCGCAGAAAATCAAACGCCACACTAGTGCGGAATTTGATCAGTTCATTGTTAGGGTGATTGGTAGTGAGGGCCATTGGCCAGTCCTTTCAGGGTGAAAGTCCCGGCGACCGGCCCCGCACAACAAAAAACCCGCCAAGCGGGGCGGGTGATCATCGACGAGGTGTTCGGTCGTCAGGACGTCGCGCTGTCCCACAGGGCGTCGTCAGACAAGTCCTGCTGAGAGGCACGAAGCGCAGCGTTGGAACGGCTGATGCCGTTCAGCGATGGAGCCAACTGCACGTTGGGACGACCATTGGTCTGAGATGGCGCTTCTCCACGCCACGTTTCCATTGCGACCTTGCGAAACTCCGGATCGTTGAGGCGAGCCTTGCGGTCCTCCTCGATGATCCGTTTTTTGTAGGCCTCTGGATCGCCGCCGACCTCGGCTTGAATTTTCTTCTCACGAAACCACTGGATGAGCGTCTCGCCCGGATCGCCGGATCGCTGCATGCGGGCATTGAGTGCCGGGTCCGCAAGCTGCTGGGCCGCCGTGTAGGCTTGGACAAACTCTTCCTTGTAGACTTTGTGAGCCTGCTGAAGACTGAACTCCCGGCGTTCATTGAGCAGGCGCTCATCCATGCGCCGCTCCATGTACTGCCGGTACTCCTTCGGATGCAGCAGCGGATCGGGTTCGTCCTCTTCCTTCGGAGCATCAGGCTTCGGCTGCGCTTGTAGACGCCGCTGAAATTCCTGACGTTCAAAGTCGATACGATCCCGCTCCCGCCTCAGTGCGTCACGCTCTTGCTTGATGGCGTCACGTTCGGCTTCCGCCGCACGTTTCTCCTTGGTGACATCACGAAGGCGAGTGGACGGCACCATCGCCGGTTCGTCGGCCTCGGACCCTTCGGTCGAGGCGTCGGGCTTGGCAGTGGCATCCGTCTTCGGCTGCTCAGTCGTCGTCTGTGCGGCAGGCGCAGGGTCCGGAGCCGCTGGCGTCACCGTCTCGGCTGGTGACGTCTGCGGTCCATCGACTGCGGTGTCGAACAGTGCGTCTTCAGTAGGAAGGTCGTTCTCAGGTGTCATGGTCATCCTCATTCCCGCGTTTCGCTGCGGCGCGTGGCCCCTCAATCGCCGGGGCGGGCGTTTGCCATCTGTCGCTCAGGCTGCGTGGCCTCGGTGTCGCCCGAGGCAGGCGGTGCCACTATTTCGTCAGTGGCCAACGATCTCTCCACGGCGCGGAAGGCGTCGAGGCAGGCTGAATATGCCGCCCACGTGTAGCTGTTCGGCGTGAACTCATAGGCGCGGCGCGTCGCTCGCTGCGCCCGCGCGATGGTGTCGAGCAACTTGACCAGATCGAGCGGCTGCTTCTGCGTCATTCAGAAATGCCCGTCGCGGCCTGCTCCTCGGCCATCGCCATCTGACGCTCGTGCGCGTCCTCGGCGATCTTGGCGTCGGCCTGCGCCCTGATGTGCGCGATGGCGATGTCGGC
>Ga0070690_100000273_pt1 | contig 26430 bp, 7 predicted proteins | sample KBSS33HmetaG_FD_64671 | JGI IMG/M metagenome (GOLD analysis project Ga0070690, IMG submission 64671) | Switchgrass rhizosphere microbial communities from Kellogg Biological Station, Michigan, USA - KBS S3-3H metaG | ecosystem: Host-associated > Plants > Roots > Rhizosphere ... | reverse complement strand
GTGTTCACCGTGGCCGGCTCCGGCACCGACATCTGGGGCACCGGCGATCAATTCCATTTCGCCTATCAAGTGGTCAAGGGCGACATGACGCTCACCGCGCGCGTCGTGAGCCAATCCAATACCGACCCCTGGGCCAAGGCCGGCGTGATGATCCGTGACACCCTCACTGCCGGCTCAAAGCAGGTCTTCGTCATGGCCACACCGACATCCAGCCATGGCATCGCGATGCAATATCGTTCATCCGACGCCGGCAGTTCGGCGATGTCGGATTCCATCAACGGACCGGTTGTGCCTTATTGGGTTCGCCTCGTCCGGTCGAACGACACTTTTTCCGGCTACTGTTCGCCGGACGGCCAGGCCTGGACCCAGGTTGGGACCAACGTGACCATCAGCATGTCGCAGGCATTGGTCGCCGGATTGGCCGTCTGCTCACACACCACCAACGCATCCAGCACGGCGGTTTTTGACAACGTGAGTTTGATCCAACCCGGATTCAGCATCGAGGTTTCGCCGGTTTCGCAGACCGTGACCGGGGGACAAAGCGCGTCTTACACGGTGACCGTCTCGCCCACGAACGGCTTTACCGGGCCCGTCGCGTTGAGCGTGGCCGGCCTGCCGGCCGGGGTGAGCGCGAGCTTCAATCCAACGGCGATCGACACGTCGGGAACCTCGACGCTGACGCTGGTGACGTCGAACAGCACGCCGGGAGACATTTATGACCTGTTTGTCACCGGGACAAACGGCCCGATCGTAAGTGTGAACGGACAGGAGGTGACGCTGGAAGTGATCGCCACCGATTCGGATGGGGATGGCATTCCCGACTGGTGGATGCTCCAGTACTTTGGCCATGCGACCGGGTCGGCCGGGGACAATTCCCGGGCGACGGACGACGCTGACAACGATGGCTTGTCGAATATGGACGAGTATTTGGCGGGCACCAATCCCACGGTTCACAACCCGGCGAACCTGACCTGGGCCTCGGTTTCCAGCAGCGCATGGGACGTGACCAACTCCGTCAACTGGAACATTCCGGGCAGTTCTCGGCTGTTCTATAATGGCGACAACGTTTTGTTCGATGACACCGCCGGTGTTGTCACCAACGTCACCATCGCTTCCGGAATATCGGTGCAACCTGGAATCGTGACCAACAATTCCAGCACTAAGAGTTTCACGATCAGCGGTTCCGGCAAAATCAGTGGACCGGCGCTCCTCGTGAAAAGCGGGAACAGTAAGCTGACGATCAGCACCGCGAACGATTTCACCGGCAACATCTTTGTCCAAGGCGGCACGTTGAGCATCAGCGCGGAGAACAACCTCGGAGCCAATCCCAACACCCTCACGACCAATCAACTGACGCTCGATGGCGGAACGTTGCAGACCGCCGTCACCTTTTCTATCGACGACGGCAACCGCGGCATCACGCTGGGCGGCAACGGCGGCACGATCAACGTGACCGCGAACACGCTGACGGTTGTAGACCTCATCAACGGCGGCGGTACGTTGACCAAGACCGGCGACGGCACGCTGGCCTTGAACAGCGTCAACACCTGGAGCGGCGGCAGCATCGCAACCGCCGGCGCGTTTCGCGCGAACATCGTCGGCGCTTACGGGTCGGGATTGGTCACGGTCAACGGCCTCGGGACCGCCTACCACAACGCCGGCGGCACTTACACCAATGCGTATGACCTCAACGGCATCGGTCCGGTGGAAGCGACCGGCAATTTCGGCGCGATCCGGTTCGCGAACAACAGTTCAACGGCGACCATTCTCACCGGCCCGATTCACTTGAGCGGCGATTCCCGCATCTCGGCGCGTGGGATCGCTTACAGCAATCCGGGAGGGATGATCTCGGGACGGATCACCGGGGACAAGGCGCTGGAATTCGGCAATAGCGGCGACACGTCGAATCCGGGACGAATCACGCTCTCAAACTCCGGCAACAATTGGTCGGGAAACACGACCATCAGTCACGGCACGCTGCGGGTGGGCGTGGCTGAAGTTATTCCCAACGGCGCCGGCAACGGAAATGTGATCATCAACAACAGCAATCCGACGAATGACTCGATCCTGGATCTCAACGGCTTCAATGAAACCATCAATGGCCTCGCTGCTACCGGGAACGGCCTGGCCCGTTGTGTGGTCTCCAACAGTTCCGCCATCGCGGCGACGCTCACGTTGGGGGATGGCGATGCCAATGCGGCGTTTGGCGGCGTGATCAAAGCGGCCACGGGTGTCATCGCACTCACGAAGATCGGCGCCGGCGCGGAGACTTTGGGCGGAGCCAATACTTACACGGGCGCGACAACCATCAGCAATGGCACGCTGGTCGTGAACGGATCAGTGGGAAATACGGTGGTGACCGTTCGATCGAACGGCACGCTGTCCGGGAATGGCGTCATCAATGGTACTGTGACCGTGAACTCCGGGGCCACCTTGTCACCCGGCAATTCCATCGGCGCGCTGACCATCAACGGGACCGTGACCCTCCAGGGCACGACGTTCATGGAATTGAACAAGTCACTCGGCACCAACGACGTGATCCGCGGTGCGACGGCGATTCAGTATGGCGGGACGTTGAGCCTGACGAACCTCAGCGGGACCTTGGTCACCAATGACAGCTTCAAACTTTTTTACGCCAACACCTACAGCGGCGCGTTCGCCAGGATTGTTCCGGCGATCCCGGGCCTGGGGCTGGCGTGGAACACCAATACGCTGACCGACGGCACACTAGGCATCGTGGCAGCAGCGACATCGTCGCCGGGGATCAACGCCGTTGAAATGAGCGGCGGCGCCCTCGTGTTCAGGGGTACGAATGGGGTTCCCGGCTGGACTTATTATGTGCTGACCTCCACCAATCTGACGGTGCCGCTGACGAATTGGGACGTGATCGCGACCCGGGCGTTTGATACGAGCGGCAATTTCAGCGTCACCCAGAATCTGGACGCTGCGGTCGTAAATCGCTTTTACAAAATCCGCCTGTCGCCCTAGAGATGAACGAAGAAGATGGCCTGACTCCGAAGCTTCATCTGGTCAGGGGGCCTTTCGGATAATAATTCCATCAAACGTCCTTTAGTTCGGCCAGGATAAGAAAGAGGCATAATGTCCCCTAGCCGTTTGTTCTACTAAGCTTATGGGATATTCATTTCCAACCATTCTGCTAAAAATGTGCAAAGCCCTCGGTTCATTCTCCGTTTAAGGCTTTGTCGTCGTCCAAACAACAACAACCCGCCATATCCCGCATGAACAATAAATCCTCACTTAAAACGTCCCGGCTCGGCATCGGTGCCGCAGCGCTGCTCCCCGGGGCTGCCCACGCCCGGATCGGCAGCAAAGAGAATATGAAAAAAACGTTCAACAAAATGCTTCCCCTGACGACATCGCTGTTTTTTCTCTGTCTTGGCCTGTTTGCTTTGACAGCCACCCCGGCGGACGCAGCGCAGGGCGCACAATCGACCCTTTTCACGGTGCTCAATAGCACTTTTATCGAAAATCCCGCCGGCGACAGCAAGTGGGCGGTCAACGACATTTCCGGTTCCATTTCAACGCTCCAGTCATCGATCAACAGCGCTCGGAGCGCGCATCCGGGTTCAATCCTCATCATCACCCTCAAGAGTGGTGCGACCTACACGGTCAGCAGCACCGGTCTGACGCTAGGTTCCGATGAATGTCTGATCGCCAGCGGGGCCACGATCAGGGCGTCGAGTTCGTCTGTCACCGTGCCGTTGATCACGATTTCGTCCGGCGCCGAGAACGTCTCGATCGCCGGCGGCACGCTCGACGGTAATGGCGCCAACATTCAGGCGATCTACGCGCCGTCGGCCGCGCGGGTCAATGTGGACGCCGTCGTCGCCAGGAATTGCGGGCAGGATTGCATCGTGCTCTACGGCCATGGCAATACAACCTACGACAATGAAATGACCGTGACCCGTTGCGATGTTTCCGGCAGCGCCGCGCATGCCGGCATCAGCATCCACAGCGCCACGCAGGCGGCGATTCTCGACAACAATTGCCACAACAATTCGGCCGGCATTTATCTCAGCTGCGCCTGGGCCAACGTCGCGAACAACACGTGCCAGAACAACACCACCGGCATCGATGCGGCCGGCGGTAATGACAACGTGGTGGCGAACAATACCTGTAACAACAACAGCATCGGGATCCATGTCGCCGGTTCGAAAAATATGATCACCGGGAACTCTGTCAGCGCCAATACGGTCGCGGGGATCAGTTCCGCCGGTTCCGCGGATTACTTTCTCTATAATTCATTCGGCTCCAGCGGTGCCAACGCCGCAAACTTCAGCAATGGCGGGACCAGCGACGGCATCATCGCCTTCAAGAACTCCCTCAGCGCCTCCGGCCAGAATTATTTCTACCCGCCGTTGATCGACAACCAGCACACGACGACCACCATTGTCAACGGAAAGGGCCGGACGGACCTGACCATCGGTTCGACTTCGATTTCCAGCGTTCAAAGCCAATACAATTCGGCGCGCAGTTCAAATCCAAATAACGTCATCGTCCTCCACTTGAACGGCACATTCACCCTCGGATCATCGCCGCTGACGCTGCAATCGGATACCTGCGTCCTGTTGAACGGCACGATCCAGATCAATTCCTCCACGACGGCCTCCGCCGCGATCGTCGGCGGCTCGTCAGCCGCCCGCATCTCCATTTCGGGTGGCACGATCGACGGCGGCAATCTGACCGGGCACCAGGGCATCGGCATGACCAGCGGTAACTCGCTGATCTGCATCGACAAAGTGACGATCCGCAACTTCGGCGACAACGCTGCGCACCATTCCGGCTCGGACGCGATCAAGTTTAACGGCGGAAGCGTGGCGTCGATGGTGACCCGCTGCACCATCAACAAGAGCGGCGCGCGCGGCATCTGGGCCGGGTCCACGGGCAACCATAAGATCCTGTACCAGGACAACTACGTGACGGGGACGCGGGCGGGTATCGATTGTGACTTCCACACGTTCGGCGCCGTTTGCATGTTCAACACGCTCGTCGACAACACCTATGGCCTCTGGTACGAGCAGGGCGCCCAGCACAACACGGGCATCGGGAACGTCGTCACGAACAGTGCCCGCGACAATCTGGACGCCGGAAACCTCGATGAGGCGCAAACCACCCAATACAACAATTTCATCTGCAATTTCGCCGCCGGCGACGGCAACGGCCTGATCAACAGCGCGGGCAACGATGGCACCACGTTTACATCCCACAATTTCTTTTTCAACAACGTGATCATAAACGCGCCGATCACCTCGAGCGGTGCCGGCACGGAAAATTATTATTCACAGAATTACCATTCCGGCGGTTCGTTCACCTCAAGCTCGGCGGCCACTTATTTCAATTCGCCCGACGTGGATGGTCCGGACAGCATGGGATCGATCTTCTCCGGTAATTATCAATTGCAAAACGAAGCCAGCGGTTTGGTCTTGAACAACCAGGGTTCGCTGACCAATGGCTCGAAGATCACGCAATGGTCGTCGATCAGCAGCGATAATCTGCGCTGGACGTTCATTCCCACCGACAGCGGTTACTACCGGATCAACAGCGTCAAGAGCGGCAAAGATGCGGTGGTGCAAAGCGCGTCCACATCACAAGGCGCTGGGATCATCCAATGGGATTTCGGTTCTTCCGGCAATGACCAATGGTTGCCGCAGCAAAACAGCGACGGCAGCTACACGTTCGTCAATCGTCACAGCGGTTTGGTGTTGGAAGATCCCGGTTCCAGCACGTCCACCAGCACGCAAATGGATCAATGGGGTGCCAACGGCGGCGCCAACCAAAAATGGCAATTGATTCCCCAGTAACGGAATCGTAAAGAGATCTCACGCAACGCGCGGCTGCCACAACAGTCGCGCGTTTTTAATTCCCATTAAGCATCGCGTAGGGCCCCCATAAAACGGAACTGGAAAGTTCCCTGAATCCGCACGCAGGCATGTTGCCCTGCAGAAATCTTTAGCAAACGGCTGGTGAATCGGTGCCTGGAACGTTCAACCGTCTTTAGCGTTGGTACGGACCGCGGCTGTGTCCCGCGCGGCGCGGGATCAGCCGCAGCACGTACGCACACAGGCGGGCGCTTCGCTATTCAAACGTCTATGCCATTGCACGAACCTCCTCCTGGAGTTGTCATAACGCCCGGCGACCCGCCGACTCATCGCGCCCATTTTCTCACCCAAAAGCCCAGGAATGCGGATATTAGCCTTGAATAGAAGCGTTTTTCATGATAGTTAGACTTCGACTCAGAAGGTCATTAATCCCGTATGAACACCGTCTCAAGGCTCAGCATTGCTTGTTTTCCATTTTTTCCCATTTTGCGTTTTCCCAGCACGAGGGCGAGGGGTCTCGCGCTGTTGCTTTTGGTGACGGTGTCGATGCCGTTGCGGGCGACGATCACGACCGTGGATTACTGGCGGATGGGAGAAAACGATCCATCGCACACGTTTGGCGCGGCGGTGACGACGACCGATCCGTTTGGCGGTCACACGGTGACGTTTACCGGCGGGCCTTTTTACGCGCCGGTGAGTTCCTCGACGGCCATCGCGGACACCGGCAGTTCGGTGTGCATGAATTTTTTCAGCAGTTGTTACGGCATGGCGCCTTTGGTTTCGGGGATCACCAATAATTTCGGCGTGGAACTTTGGGTCAATCCGAGCGGTTCACCTTCCAGCGCATGCCTGGTGTACAACGGCAATGCCGGCAGCAGCGGCTGGGGCATCTTTCAACAGGGTTCAACCTACCAGGGTTTGCTGGGCGGGAATGCGTTCGTCGGATCGGCCGCGGTGACGGTCAGCACCTGGACGCACCTGGCGCTGGTGGTCAGCAATGGCACGGCGATGTTGTTCAGCAACGGGATCCTGGCCGGGAGCACGGCCAACGCGATGGCTAATCCGGCGACGGGCACCTACATCGGCTTCGGCGCCAATCCCTTCGACACGAATGCGAACCATATCAACGGTTACCTCGATGAAGTGCGCGTGTTCACATTCGCTTCAGGCCAGTTCAGCACCAACGACTTCCTGTTGAACAGCGGCCCGCCCACGGCGTCGACTTTGACCGCATCCAATCTCACCACGACGACGGCCGGCTTGAACGGCAGCGTCAATCCCGACGGGTTGCTCGGTGCGCAATGGTATTTTCAATACGGCACGACCACGAGCTATGGCAGTTTCAGCGCGACCAACACGATGGCCGGCGGACGGACGTCATCGAACATCAGTGCGACCGTCGGCGGGCTGACTCCCGGCCAGGTGTATCATTATCGGCTGGCGGCCACCAACAGTGCAGGCGGGATTTACGGCAGCGACCTGACGTTCACGACGCTGGTCGTGCGGGCGACCGTCACCAACCTGGCGGCCACGTCGATCACGACCAACAGCGCCGTGTTGAACGGTTCGATCAATCCGAATGGCGCGACGGCGAACTGGTACTTTCAATACGGTGTCACCACGGGTTACGGCAGTTTCAGCACCACCAATACGTTGTCGGCGGGAACAAATCTGGTCTCGGTCAGCAACACGATCACCGGCCTGCTTCCCGGCCAGCCCTATCACTTTAACCTGATCGCCTCCAACGCCGCCGGTACGACCAACGGCACGGATTTGAGTTTCACCACGTTGTCCGGGCCGCCCGTGTATGTTTCGGCGTCGACCAACTCCTTCACGCTGACCAATGCCACGATCCAAACAACCGTCAATCCCCAGGGAGCAGCGGCGACGGTGTACGTCAACTATGGTTTCGATACGAATTACGGGATCATTTCCGGTTCGGTGGGGACGGCCACGACCAACGTCAACCTGACGGTCACCAACACGTTGTCGTCGCTCTTCGCCGGGTGCACCTACCATTACCAGGTCGTCATGGTGAATGCCAACGGCACGACGACCAGCCCGGACAAAACGTTCACGTTGCCCGGGACGGCGAACACGATCACCGTGACCACCACCAATGACAACGGCAGCGCGGGTTCGCTTCGGACGGCGATGGCCAACGTCAACAGTGGCGGTGTCATCAATTTCTCGGTCACCGGCACGATCACCTTGACCAATCCATTGCCCGTTCTTTTCAAGAGCGTGACCATCAATGGCCCGGGCGCAGGCAATCTGACCATCAGCGGCAGCAATACCTGGCGGATTTTCTTCCTCGATGCCAGCACGGGTGCGGTCAGCATCAACAATCTGACCCTGGCCAACGGGCGGGCGAAGGGCGGCAACGGCGGCGTCGGTGTCGCCGGCGGTGGCGGCGGCCTGGGGGCGGGCGGCGCGATCTTTGTCAATTCAGGCGCGGCGACTTTGTCCAACATCGTTTTCACCGGCAATGCTGCGGTCGGCGGCAACGGTGGTAACGGCGGTGGTGGTGGCACCGGTGGCGGCGGTGGATTAGGGGGTAACGGCGGGAATGGTGCAAATGTTGGCGGCGGTGGTGGCGGTGGATTCATGGGATCAGGCGGCGCGGGCAGCGGCAATGGCATCGGCCAGGGCGGTGGCGGCGGTGGTGGTGGAATTTTTGGCAATGGCGGCAACAGCGATCTCGCCGGCGGCGGTTCCGGTGGAGCGTTCAATGTCGGTTTGGGCGGCGCGCAAGCCGGGGCCGATGGATTGGGCGGGAACGGCGGCACTTACAATCAGTTTGGCGGCAGCGTTTGCATCGGCGGCACGGCCCAGATGTTCGGCGGCGGCGGCGGCGCGGCAGGTGGCAGCGCCTTCGGAAATCCGTTTGGCGCGCCCGGCGGATATGGCGGCCGGTTTGGCGGCGGCGGCGGCGGTTTTAGCACCGGCGGTTTTAGCAATACGTCGGGTGGCAACGGCGGTGATTTTGGCGGCGGCGGCGGTTGCACCCAGGAAACCGGCATTCATGGCACGATCGGCGGCAACGGCGGTTTCGGCGGCGGCGGTGGTGGCTGGATCGGTAACGGCGGTTTCGGCGGCGGCGGCGGCGGCAACGGTTTCGGCGGCCTTTACGGTGGCGCCGGTTACCAGCTTTCCGGTTTTGAGAATGGCGGCGGTGGCGGGGCCTTGGGCGGAGCGATCTTTGTTCGCCCGAGCAATGGCGTGTCGCTCAACCTGGTCAACGTGACCACCGACGCCGGATCGCTCACCGCGGGCACCGGCGGCACCGGCGGCGGCGCGGGCGCCAGCGGTGCGGCCGACGGCAGCGCATTGTTTTTGCCGGATACCAACAGCACGATTTCGGTCACTGCCGGCGGACAAACGATCGCCGGCACCATCGCCGGGTACGCACCCGGCGCGCTCACGAAAACCGGCGCCGGCACGCTTATCCTGTCGGCGACGAATTCCTTCACCGGTGCCAGCTATGTGAACGCCGGCACGTTGCTGGTCAACGGTAACACGAGCGCCAGCACCAATTTGACCGTGGCCGCCGGCGCGACCCTGGGCGGTTCGGGCACGGTGGGGCCGGTGACGTTAAGTTCCGGCGGCACCCTGGCACCGGCGCTGGGCACGTTGACCATGGGCAGCGCCACCTGGTCGGGCGCGCCCAATTACAACTGGCAGATCTATGACGCCACCAACCAAGCGGGCACCGGCTATGGCACCCTCAAGATCAACGGCACGCTGAATCTTTCCGCGGTCACCAATCTTCAGCTCAACCTGTGGTCGCTTTCCAGCGTGTCACCGTCGAACAACGGCGTGTTGGTCAACTTTACGCCGGCGCTGGCGGGAAATTATTCCTGGCGACTGATCCGCACGACCGGCGGCATCAGCGGTTTCAACGCGAGCAATTGCACCGTGAATGTTTTGGCAACGAACGGCACCGGCGGGTTTTCTGCCGGCACGACCAATATCACGTTCAAACTGGCGGTGTCGGGCAACGACCTGAACCTGTTGCCGGTCACCGCGCCCAACGTGACCTTCGAGCCGGTAAGCAATATCAGCAGCAACGCCGCTACGCTGAATGTTTTGGTCAATCCCAACAATTCCGCCACGACGGTTTATTTCCGATGGGGTCTCACCAGCGCTTACGGAAACACCAACGTCATCAGCCTCGGCAGCAGCAACGCCGCGGTGCAGGCGCCCGACGCCCTCATCAACCTGGGGACTTACACGTTGTATCATTACCAGATCATCGTCAGCAATGCGCTGGGGACGGTTTCCAGCGGCGACCTGATATTTGCCACGGGTATTACCAGTTCGAGTCCCTTGTCGACGATCAACTATTGGCACATGGGCGAATATGACGCCGGCGCGGTGGCCGGTGGGACTGTCAGCACGCTTACGGACAGTGTCGGCACAGAAAACCTCGGGGTGACCGGTGGCGGGATGCTTTACTCGGCCACTGTCGATTCGACAGCCTTTAGCCGGACCGGCAGTTCACTGTCCCTTTATGTGCCGGGGGGCGGGACACGAGCGACCGGGCCCGTCATGACGGGCGTGTACACCAATTTCGGTATCGAAGGCTGGTTTTATACCGCGTCGGCGGGGGGAACTCAGGTGATGGCCTACAATGGTAATCCGGGCAACAGCGGCTGGGGATTCGGCGTGAACGGCGGCAACTGGGAAATTTTTTACGGCGGCATCGCGTTCCAAACCATCGGGCCGGCGACCTTTAATACGTGGAACCACGTGGCCCTGGTGCAGGACAGCAACACGGCGACGCTTTATGTGAACGGCGTGTCAGCCGGTTCGATCACAGCCACTCCCAATCCGCCGACGTTCGGCTTCACGCTGGGTACGATGTCGGATGGCAACAGTCCGTTCACCGGTTGGATGGATGAAGTGCGCATCTTCACGTTCGCGCCGGGAACCTTTTCCACCAGTTACCTGCTCCTGAACGGACAGACCTTGAGTCCCGCTTATACCAATATCACCGTCAGCGCCCTCCGGACCAACACGGCGACCTTGACCGCGTTGGCGTTCCCGAACGCCCCGGCCGGCGGCAGTGCCCGGGTTTGGTTCGAGTATGGCACGACGACCAATTACGGCAGCATCACGGCGCCCGTAACGATCCCGGCCGGCACGACCCAGACGCTCAGCAACGTCCTGACCGGCCTGCAGCCGTTGGCGCAGTACCATTTCCGCATCCGCGGATCGAACGATGTCGCGAGCAGCCTCAGCAGCGACCAGACGTTCAATACGACGGTGCTCGCGCCGACCATCACCCTTCAACCGGTCACGAACCTGACCACCAGCACTGCGACGATCAACGCGCAGGTCACACCGACGGAATCCGACACGACGGTTTCGATTTTGTGGGGTCTGACGGCGGGTTACGGCAATACGAACGTGACGGGCATCGGCATGGGGCTCAACCCGGTGCCGGTAAGCGATGCGCTGACCAATCTGGCGGTGTTCACGGTTTATCATTATCAGATCGTGGCCAGCAACGGCATCGGAACCGTTTCGAGCGGCGACCAGACGTTCATCACGGCCAACACGAACAGCTCGTTGACCGGCACACCGTTGACGACGGTCAATTATTGGCGCATGGGTGAGAACGACGCCGGCGCGACGGCCGGTGGAACCGCGACGACGCTCGTGGACAGCGTCGGCAATGAAAACCTGAGCGTGAACACGAGCCTCGACACCTATTCCAGCAGCATCAACTCCATCGCCGCAGGTCCGCCGTTGTACAGTTCGTTGTGTTTCAACCTGACCACCGGCAACGCGGCCAACGCGGTGCCGATCAGTTTGAACAACAATTTCGGCATGGAAGGGTGGTTTTACCCGGCCTCTTCGTCAGGCACCCACATGATGGCTTATACCGGGAATCCCGGCAGCAGCGGATGGGGCTTTGGCACCGCAGGCAGTAATTGGGAAATCTTTTACGGCGGCGTTGCCTTCCAACAGGTCGGCGCGGCGACGTTCAATGCGTGGATCCATGTGGCCCTGGTCGAAGACAACGGCACGGCCACGTTGTACACCAATGGGGTCGCGGTCGGTTCCGTGGTGGCAACGCCCAATATGCCGTCCAGTAGTTTCGCCCTGGGCTCGGCTCCGGACGGCAGCAGCGCTTTTATCGGCCTGATCGATGAAGCACGCATCTTCACTTTCGTGCCGGGAACGTTTTCGACCGATTACCTGCTGGTGAACCTGCACGCCAATGCTCCGACGCTGACCAACGTGACGTTCAGCGCCGTTAATACCAATGGCGTCACCTTCAACGCCACGGTCATTCCCAACGGCCCCAACGGCGGTGTCGCCCAGGCCTGGTTCGCCTACGGCCTGACCACCAACTACGGCAACTTCTCGAGCACAAACAGCTTTTCGTCGACCGCAACCACTGCCGTCGCGATCCCGGTCAGCGGCCTGCAGCCAAATGCCGTTTATCATTATCGCGCTTTCGCCAGCAATAATGTTACGGGTGCTTCCAGCGCCGATATGACGTTCATTGCCGAAGCGTTGCCGCCGACACTGCAATTGCAATCGGTCAGCGGCCTGACGGCGACCAGCGCGGTGGTCAATGCGCAGGTCAATCCCAACCAGCAGGACACGCTCGTCACCGTTCTTTGGGGCCTGACCTCCAGTTACGGTCAAACCAACAGCACCAGCATCGGCAATGGCACGAACCTGGCGCCGTTCAGTTTCATGGAAGTCGGCCTTTCGGCGGGCATGACCTATCATTATGCCATCCTGGCCAGCAACCTGTTTGGAACTGTTTCCAGCGGCGACCAGACGGCGACCACTTCGGCTGGTCCGCCCGTGGTGGTGACGTTGTCGGCGTCGAGTGTCGCCGCAACCAACGCCCAGTTGAATGGCACGGTCAATCCCGAAGGCGCCGACTCGGGTTGGTATTTCCAATATGGCACCAATGTCAGCTACGGTTCGGCCACATCCGTTGGATTGTTACCCTCGACAAATGTGGCGGTGGCCGTCAGTAACGTCATTTCAGGTTTGCTCCCGGGTGTCACTTATCATTTCCGGTTGGTGGCGACCAATGCGTTGGGCACAAACGTGGGCGGCGATGGGATCTTGACCGCGCTGGCACTGGCGCCGACCCTGGCCGTCGGATCGGTCACCGGCTTGACCGCGACCAATGCCATCCTCAACGCGCAGGTGACTCCGAACGGAGCCGGCACCGTCGTCTGGTTCAACTGGGGCCTGAGCTCGAACTACGATCATGTCGCGATCACCAATGCCGGCAGCGGCAATGTTCCGGTGTCGTTGTCCAGCGTCGTGACCAACCTGGCGCCGTACACGGTTTATCATTATGCCGTCCTGGCCAGCAATGCCTTGGGAACCGCGGCCGGCGCGGACCAAACCTTCACGACGCAACCGGCAGCGCCGGATGTCGTCACGTTGTCGGCCGCAGATATTGCGGCGACCAATGCCACCTTGAACGGCGCCGTGAACCCGAACGGCCTGGCCACCGGTTGGTATTTTGCTTACGGCCCGACGACCAACTATGGTTCGATCACGACCACCGGTGGGCTACCGCTCGGAAATGTTTCCGTCGCCGTCACGAACATCGTCTCCGGCCTGAACCCGGCGACCACGTATCATTTCCGACTGGTCGCGACCAACGCGTTGGGAATGAACGCGGGAGTGGACCTTTCGTTCAGTACCGCGGCCGCGGCGCCATACGTAGTGCCGGGCCCGGTCACAGGGATCGGCCTTTCCAATGCCACGCTCAATGCGCAGGTGACACCGAACGGGACCAATACCGTCGTCTGGTTCAACTGGGGCCTCAGTTCGAACTATGATCATGTCGCGATCACCAATGCCGGCAGCGGCAATGTTCCGGTGTCATTGTCGAGCGTCGTGACCAACCTGGCGATTTATACGGTCTATCATTACGCCATCGTCGCCAGTAACGCCCTGGGCGGGGTTTCCAGTGGTGACCTGACCTTCACCACCCTGGCAGCGGCGCCGGATGTCGTCACGTTGCCGGCCTTTGACATCGCGGCGACCAACGCCACGTTGAATGGGACCATCAACCCGAACGGCAGCGCTGCCGGTTGGTATTTTGCCTATGGCCCGACCACCAACTACGGCTCGACTACGGCCATTGGTGTGTTGGCGTCCGGAAATGCGCCGGTGTCGGTGACCAACCTCGTTTCGGGATTGAATCCGGCGTCGACCTATCATTTCCGGTTGGTCGCGACCAATGCGTTGGGAACGAATTACGGGGCGGATCTCTCCTTCAACTCCGCAGCCATGGCGCCGGTGCTGGTGTTGGGGCCGGTGACCGGGATCAATTTCTCGAACGCCACGTTGAACGCCCAGGTGACGCCCAACGGCGCGGGAACGCTGGTGTTCTTCAACTGGGGTTTGACGACGAATTACGGCAGCACAACGACGGTGGACGCGGGCAACGGCACCGTCGGCGTCCCGGTTTCCGCCGCCCTGGCCAATCTGAACCTGTACACCCTGTACCATTACCAGGTGATCGCGAGCAATTCGTTCGGCGCGATCGCGAGCAGCGACCGGACGTTCATCACGTTAAACACCAACTCCTTCACAGCAGGCGGTCCGCTGACGGCGATCAATTACTGGCGGATGGGCGAGAACGATGCCGGCGCCGTCGCGGATGCGGGAGCCACCGTCCTGGTGGACAACGTCCGGGGGCAGAACCTGACCATCGCCGGCGCCGGTGCGTATTACTCTTCTGATGCCGCGTTGTCGAGCAGCCTGGCTCTCAGGTTTAACAACGCCGTCTCGTACGCTTCAAGCGCGGTGCCGACGAACGTCAACAACAACTTCGGCGTTGAAGGCTGGTTCAAACCGACGGCCGGTGGCAATACGACCTTGATGTACAACGGCAACGGCGGCAATAGCGGCTGGGGTTTCCTCCAGAGCGGCAGCACCTACCAGATATTGATGGGCGGAGTCGCGTTCTTCGGCTCGGCCCCGGTGACGCTCAATACCTGGACCCACCTGGCGCTCGTCTGCGACAACGGCGTCAGCACATTTTACGTCAACGGCATTTCGGCCGGTTCGATTGCGGCAATTCCCAACCCGGCCGCGGGAGGCTTTGCGATCGGCGCGGATGTCGGCGGCGGCAGCCATTACTTCAACGGTCTCGTCGATGAAGTGCGCATCTTTACTTTCGCGCCCGGGAGCTTTTCGACGAATTACCTCCTGCTGAATCCGCAGGTGCCGGGTCCGCTTTATTCCAATGTCGTTGCGGGCCCGATCCGGACCAACGGCGCCACCTTGAATGCTGTCGTCTTGCCCAATGCTCCCGCGGGTGGGAGCGCACAAATCTGGTTTGAATACGGCACCACGACCAATTACGGCAATGTCACGGGCACGAATATTGTTCTGGCCGGCGCCGCGCAGTCCGTCAGCAACGTCATCACCGGCCTGCAGCCGTTCACCCAATACCATTTCCGCGCCCACGGATCGAATGACGTGGCGGCCGGCGTCAGCCCGGACCAGACCTTCAACACGACGGTGTTGCCACCCACGATCGATCTTCAACCGGTGACCGGATTGGGAGTCCGGGCGGCGACGATCAACGCCCAGGTCACGCCGACGGAGGCGGACACCGTGGTTACGATTCTTTGGGGATTGACGGCGGGTTATGGCAATACCAACGCGACGGACATCGGGTTGGGGATGAATCCGGTCCCGGTGAGTGACGCCTTGACGAATTTGGCGGTGTTCACGGTCTATCATTATCAGGTCGTCGCGAGCAATTCCGAAGGCATGGTCTCGAGCGGCGACCAGACATTCATCACGTTGAGCACCAATGTTTCTCTCGTCAATGGTCCGTTGACGGCGATCAATTACTGGCGCATGGGCGAAAGTGATCCCGGCGCAACTTCCGGTGATCCGGTCACCAGCACCCGTGACATTGCCGGTACCCAACATCTTACGGTCAGCGGCTCCGGCGTTTCGTATTCGACGAATGTCAGCGCGGCCGTCAACAGTTCGTTGTGCGTCAATTTTTCCGCCAACAACGCCGTCCCGGCCGGGCCGGTGCCGACGACCGTGAACAACAATTTCGGCGTGGAAGGCTGGTTCTACTCGTCGACGACCGCCGGTACCCAGGTCATGCTCTACAACGGGAATGCCGGTTCGAGCGGTTGGGGCTTCGGCATGGTAGGCAGCAATTGGGAGATTTTCTACGGCGGCGTCGTGTTCCAACAACTCGGACCGGCCACCATCAATACGTGGAACCACGTGGCGCTGGTCGAAAACAACGGGGTCGCAACGTTGTACGTCAATGGTGTCTCCGTCGGTTCCGTGACCGCAACGCCCAATCCGCCGAACGGCGCTTTTGCCATCGGGGCCGTTCCGGACAACTCCGCCCGCCTGGTCGGCCGGGCGGATGAAGTGCAGATCTTTACCTTCGCGCCCGGGACTTTTTCCACCAATTACCTGTCCTGTTTCGCACAACCCGTCAGGCCGCTCATCGGCGGGGTGACGGCAAACAACATCACGGGCAGCAGCGCGAAAATCACCGCGACCATCACCCCCAATGCTCCCGCCGGCGGTTCGGCGCAGGCATGGGTTGAGTTCGGACCGACCACGAGCTACGGCAATGTGTCGGTCACCAATATCCTGTCTTCGGGACCCGCCCAGCCGACCACCAACGTCCTGACCGGTTTGCAACCGCTGACGCTCTATCATTATCGGTTGCACGTCCTTGCCACCGGCACGCTTGAGGCGACCAATTCTGACGCCACCTTCACCACGCTCGACATCCCGCGTTCGCTCAATCCGAACTTCCAATTGTCCAATGGCCAGTTGACCCTTCAGTTCACCGGCGCTTTGGCGGGAAATTATACCATCCTGAGCACGACGAACCTTTCGCTGCCGTTCACGAACTGGACGTCGCTCGGTTCGCCGACCCTGGTCTCCAACAACCTTTATCAATTCGCCACTCCCGCGACCAATGCTGCCCGATATTATCTGCTGAAAGAGTAGGTCGGGGGATATAGTTTCCCGACCGTCGGGTGATTTTCCCTCTTTTTTGGAACCTGAATCCTCGAAAAGCCGGGGAAACGGAGATCGCTTGCCGATTCGTAGCTTAGAGCGTATGGAGCAAAAAGAATGGCCTGCCATCCGAAGCTTCAGCGAAGGATGGCGGAAGGGGTCCTTTCTGAACCCTTTTTGCCACTTGGTGATCAGGGCTGTAAGGGGGGATTTGCCACTCGCCAATTGATCAGCACTCTCCTGTCGCAAATAAATTTTTATTGTCCGGTTCTTGATTTTGCGGCCTTGTAATAGTGATGACATCCGATGACATGACGTTGGTGCGCGAATATGTCGCCAGCCAATCCGAGACGGCTTTTGCCGAGCTCGTCCAACGGCACATTCATCACGTTCATTCAGCGGCCATACGGCAAGTCGGCGACGCTCATTTGGCCGAAGAAATAACCCAATCGGTCTTCATCGCCCTTGCCCAAAAAGCCCCAAAACTAAGGTCGGATGCGATTCTTTCCGCGTGGTTGTATCGGGCCACGCATTTTGTCGCGCGCGACCTTTTGCGCGCCCAACGCCGCCGCCATATCCGAGAACAGGAGGCTTACATGCGATCCACTTTGAATGAATCCGACGAACAGGCCTGGACGCAACTGGCGCCCGTGCTGGACGGCGCCTTGAACAAGCTGGGCGAGACCGACCGCGCCGCGCTGGTGCTGAAATTTTTTGAAAACAAATCGGCAAAGGAAATCGCCGAAGCCTTGCGCGTCAAAGAAGACGCCGCGCAAAAACGGATCGGCCGCGCATTGGAAAAATTGCGCGGTATTTTTGTGAAGGGCGGGGTGATCGGCTCGACCGCGAAGATCGCTGAAATCATTTCTGCCCACTCGGTCCAGACCGCGCCGGCGGCGTTGATCAAAACCACAACCGCCGTTGCGCTGGCCAAGGGCGCGACGGCTTCTGTTTCAATGACAGCCCTGGCGAAAGGAGCGTGGAACATTATGGCATGGACCAAAACTAAAACCGTGATTGTGGCGGGTGCCGTCGCCTTGCTGGCAATCGGAACCGCCACCGTCGCCGTCAAAAAGCATCAAGCTTACAAGGCCTATCTGGTCGCCCTTGATTCATGGCGCATTCCTCGCTTTGCCCCGGACACCGTTTCCACGGCTTTGCCGCAGATGAGGATCCTGCCGACCAAGTTCAAGCCGCCCGTTTATGGTCAGTTCTGGGCTGCCCCTGACAAATGGGCCGGCGTCAGGGCCCGGGTAAGGGATATGGCGCGGGCCGCCTACAATTGGCCGCCCGGCCGCGTTTATTTTCCCGCCGGAGAGCCGACCAATCGCTATGACTTTGCTTCCACGTTGGACGATGACGCGGCCACAGCCTTTCAAAACGAAATAAAGAAAGTGACCGGTCTGGTCGGACACACCGAAACAATAGACACGGATGTGTTCGTGTTAAAGGTCCGGACGCCGGATGCTCCGGGGCTGAAGCCTCCTCACGGGCCCGTGAACATGCACTACGATATCCGGGGCCGTATCATTTGCCAGGGCTTGCCTCTTTCATCCGTTTCCGTTCCCAACCCCTCGCTGACTTCAATTGGTCTCACAAAATATCTCGAAATATTCCTGGAGACACCGGTCATCGATGAAACGGGCCTCACGAACTACTACGATATTGACATCAAATGGAACGCGAACAGCAAGAACGACCCGGAACATAATGCGTTAAAGAAAGTATTGCTCGACCAACTGGGACTGGAACTCGTTCCCGCAAATCGACCGGTTGAAATATTGGTCATGGAAAAAGTGAAATAATTAAAAAGCGTTACGGTCGTGGCCGGGTTCCATTTTTCAAACAGGATTGATTTTCACTTCCACTTCCATCGTGCGTTCGAGCGTGCCGTGGTAATTGCCACTCACCGGCGGCACGTCGGCGTAATCGCGACCGTGCCCGATCTTCACGTAAGTTTCGTTGATTTGACGATTGTGTGTCGGGTCAAGAGCGCGCCAGCCGATGCCTGGAATAAAAACTTCCATCCACGCATGCGTTGCGCTGGCGATTTCTGTCGCCAGATAACCGCTGACGTAACGCGCCGGAATTTTCACGCTGCGGCACAAGCCGATTAAAAAATGCGCGAAGTCCTGGCAAACGCCGCTCCGCTGGACGATGACGTCGCGCATATGAGTATAAACATGCGTGGAGTTCGGCACATATTTCAGATAGCCGTGCGTAAAACGCATCAGCGCAAGCGCGGCCTGCCAGACATCGGTCTGGCCATCAGTCGCGTCCAGCGCGAGCCGCCACGCGTCCGCTTCCATTTCGACGTACCGGCTGCTCTGCAAAAAATCAAAACAGCGCTCGGCGTCCAGCGCGTCGCCGAGTTTTTCGAGCGGGCAAAGTTTCGCGTCGTCGGCGATCGCTTTCGGCCTGTTCGTATCGACGCGCACCTGGCTTTCGATCAGCAGGGAATTGTGCGGCTCGGGAATTTCGAAGTGGTGAATCCAATTGCCGTAAAAATCCACATAATGCCGCAAACGCACGGTGGGCAGCACGCGGAGCAAAAACGACTCGACCTTTTGTTCGGGAATCGAGGGCGGCTCGAGGCGCACGTCGTTGAAACTGTCGCGCGCGGGCGAGGCGTAGGTGTAGCGGGTGCGATGCAATATATCGAATTTCATTTGGACAACTTCGGCATGTCACACATTGCGCAAATCCAGTGTGAATGGAAATTCAGGATTTTCAACGGGCGGCGGAATTTCAAATTTTCCTGGCGTGTGGCCGTGGCGGAAAAATCTTGAGAGCCGCCGCGATTCCGCTTCGTAGCTGTTCACGGGAAATGTGTCGTAACCGCGTCCGCCCGGATGCGCAACGTGATAAGCGCAGCCGCCAAGCGAACGTTTGTTCCAGGTGTCGTAAAGGTCAAATCGCAGCGGCGCGTGCGAGCCGATGGTCGGTTGCAGGCATACTGGCGGCTGCCACGCACGATAGCGCACGCCCGCGACGCCCTCGCCGTTCGTGCCGGTCGGATGCAGCGGAACACGATGGCCGTTGCATGTGATGGCGAAACGATCGCCGACGAGGCCGCGTGCCTTGACCTGCAACCGTTCGAGCGAGCTGTCCACATAGCGTACCGTGCCGCCGCCGCCGGGTTCTTCGCCGAGGACGTGCCACGGTTCGAGCGCAGTTCGCAATTCAATTTGCAGATCGCGCTGCTCCAGGTCGCCGATGCGCGGGAAACGAAATTCAAAATGCGGCGCGAACCAGTCGAACTCGAACGGATAACCGGACTCGCGCAGGTCGCTGATGACATCACGAAAATCCGTTTCGCAAAAATGCGGCAGCATCCAGCGATCGTGAATGTCCGTACCCCAGCGCACGAGATCATTCTTGTATGGCTCGTTCCAGAATTTCGCGACGAGGCCGCGCAGGACGAGATGTTGCGCGAGACTCATGCGCGCGTGCGGCGGCATTTCAAACGCGCGCATCTCGACGAGGCCGAGGCGTCCATTGCTGCTTTCGGGCGCAAACAGTTTATCGATCGAAAATTCGGAGCGATGCGTGTTGCCGCTCGCGTCAATCAGCAGGTTGCGGAACAGGCGATCACACAACCACGGCGGCGTGTAGCCGAAAGTGTTGATGTTGCGGTCAAGCTCTTTGAACGCGACTTCGAGTTCGTAAAGCGAATCGTTGCGCGCCTCGTCAACGCGTGGCGCTTGCGAAGTCGGCCCGATGAACAAGCCGCTGAAAAGCCAGCTTAACGACGGATGATTTTGCCAATACGCGAGCAACGAGCGCAGCAAATCGGGTCGCCGCAAAATCGGCGAGTCCTGCGGCATCTCGCCTCCGATGATGATGTGATTGCCACCGCCCGTGCCGGTGTGGCGCCCGTCGAGCATGAACTTTTCCGTGCCGAGCCGCGTTTGCCGCGCCTCCTCGTAAAGAATTTCCGTGCGCTCGATGAGTTCATCCCAGGTCTTGCTCGGATGCATGTTGACCTCGATGACGCCGGGATCGGGCGTGACGGCAAGCTTGTTCAGGCGCGGATCGCGCGGCGGCGTCTCGCCTTCGATGATGACCGGCGTGCCCATTTCGGTGACGACAGTTTCAATGCCCGCGATGAGATCGAGATAATCTTCCGTCGTCTCGACCGGAGGCATGAATAGATGCAACCGCCCGTCGCGCGGCTCGACGCACAACGCAGTGCGAATAATCCACGGCGCGCTTTGGCCGGGCGCGGGACGGCGCCACGGATTTTCGTCCGGTGGCAACGGTTCGAGCGGTTTTGGTCTTTCGCCAGGTTTTTGCGCGCGCTGGCCGCGACCTTCGCCGGGCAGCGTTGGCGGATCCGCGCGACCGACGAAACGCTGGCGATACGGAAATTCCTTCGGCAGTTCCGGCAATTTTGGATTCGACGGGTCTTGCTGTCGCAGCCACGGAAAATCTTTTTCCGCGACCCACGGAACGGAGTCGAGCGGCAAACGCAAACCCATCGGCGAATCGCCAGGAATCAGCCAGAGCGTGTCGTCATCGCGCAAAAACCACGCGCCGGAAATCCAGCCACCGATAGCGCGCTTGACGGGCAGCGCGTAGCCGATTACCGAGCCGAGTCCCTGCTGGAAGATCCGCGCGATGCGTTCGCGCTCCTGTTTGTCCTTGAGATTGGATTTTTCCGGCGTGACGTTCGACGGAAAGCGGCGCTCTTTCCACGTGTAATAAAACGCGTCTTCGTAGGCCGGAATCAAATGCTTCGGATCGCCGCCAACCAGCGATGCGATGCGCGACAACAGTTCCTTCGCGTCCTTCGCGCCATGACCGTAATTTTTGGATTCGTCGGCGATGAGCGAATCGTTCTTCCAGATCGGCACGCCGTCCTTGCGCCAATACGCCGCGAGCGCGTATCGCGGCAGCGATTCACCCGGATACCATTTGCCCTGGCCATAATGCAGCAGCGAACCGGGCGCGAATTTTTTACGGAGACGCTTGATGAGTTCGCCCGACAAAATCCTTTTTTTGTGCGAGACGGCGGTGAAATTCCATTCCGCGCCATCGGGGTCGTCCACAGAAACAAATGTCGGCTCGCCGCCCATCGTCAGGCGCACGTCGCCCTTTTTCAGATCAACGTCAATCACACGGCCGAGCGATTCGATCTTTTCCCACTGCGCGTCGGTATAAGGCAGCGTGACGCGCGGCGATTCAAAAATGCGCGTGACGTTCATCTCGAAGCTGAATTCGCATTCGCACTTGTCCACGCCGCCGGAAATCGGCGCGGCGCTCGACGGATCGGGCGTGCAGGCAAGCGGGATGTGGCCTTCGCCCGCGAACAAACCGGAAGTCGGGTCGAGCCCGATCCAGCCGCCGCCGGGCAGATAAACTTCGCACCACGCGTGGAGGTCCGTGAAATCTTTTTCCGCGCCGCTCGGACCGTCGAGTGATTTCACGTCCGCTTTTAATTGGATCAGATAACCGCTGACGAAACGCGCGGCGAGCCCGCAGTGACGCAGCAACTGGCACAGCAGCCACGCCGAATCGCGGCACGAGCCGCTGCCTTTTTCCAAAGTTTCTTCCGGCGTCTGCACGCCGGGTTCGAGACGGACCAGATATTTGATGTCCTTCCACAAACGCCGGTTGATCGCGACAAGAAAATCATTCGTGCGCGGTTTTTCCTTTTCGGGAATTTCCAGCCGCTCCTTTTTTGTGCGTCGTTTGCCTTCGCCGAGCAAATCTTCGCGGACAGCGGCGAGATACTTTGTGAATGCGGGCGTGAGCCAGCATTTGCGCTGGAACGGCGCAAGTTCGTGATCCAGCGCGGGGTCGTAAGCGAATGGAAATTTTTCCGCCTGCGGTTCGAGAAAAAAATCGAACGGATTGAACACCGCCATCTCCGCCACCAAATCCACCTCGACGCAAAATTCGCGCGCCGGCTGCTCAAAGACGAACCGGGCGGCGTAGTTCGCCTGCGGGTCCTGCAACCAGTTGATAAAATGCTTTTCGGGAACGACTTTGAGCGAGTAGCTCAAAATCCGCGTGCGCGAATGCGGCGCCGGCCGCAATCGCACGGTTTGCGGTCCAAGATTGACCAACCGGTCATACTTGTAATGCGTCTTGTGATGCAGCGCGACGTGGATGGACACAGGAATTTATGATTTGAACTGTTGCTGTTGTTCTTCCTGCTGAACCATGTGTTCGCCTCCAGGATTTTCGAACGGCTGGAAAATGTAGGCATTGAACAGCGCAGCGCCGATATTGTTCAGTTTGGTCTGCGCGTCATCCAGATACTGGTGCAGGCCGCAGTCAAAAATTTCGTCGATCGTGCTGAATTGCAGTTCGGCGAGCAGGCGTCCGGTCAATTTATCGGTGTCATTGCGAAAATATCCTTCCGCCGCGCCTGAAATCTGGCGGACGGCATAATTCAATTCACCCACGCAAAAGCGCAGCGAACGCGGAAAGCTGTCGCTCAGCAGGAGAAATTCCGCGATGAGTCGTGGATGCACGTCCGTGCCGTAAAAAGTCTTGTAAGCATCCCAGGCGCTGCACGAACGCAGCACCGCCGACCACTCGAGGATGTCGGTCTGACTGACGATTTTCGGCGCACCGCGTCCGGGCAGGTTCTTATGGCGCACATCAAGAATGCGCGTGGTTTTGTCCGCGCGTTCGAGAAATTGTCCGGTCTGCACGAACCACCAGCCTTCGTCGTGAACCATCGTGGCGTTTATGATGCCGATGAGATGGAGCGAGCCGGCTTTGACTTCCTGAAAGAATTCGCTTGGACTGCGATCCCAGACTTTCCGCGCCTGCGGCGAACGGATGAACAAATACAGCCGGTTCAATTCCTCCCAAAGTTCCTGCGTGATCTGGTCGCGCACCATGCGGGCGTTCTCGCGCGCCGCACAAATGGATTGCACGATAGAATTCGGATTCTCGTTTTGGAACACGAGAAACTCTGTGACGGTCTGGCCGATGGCGCGCGGATGCAATTTGAAAAAAGCTTCTTCGTCCCCAGTGGCTTGCACGATAGGCAGCCAGTAGGCGGCGAGTTTCTTGTCGTCCAATTCGCGCAGGTCGAGAAGCAGTTGCAGGTTCACGTCCACGAGGCGTGCGATGTTTTCGGCGCGCTCGATATAACGCGCCATCCAGTAGAGCGAATGTGCGACGCGGCTAAGCATTATTCATCCCCATAAAGCACCCAGGTGTCCTTGCTGCCGCCGCCTTGCGATGAATTGACGACAATCGAGCCTTTGCGCAACGCGACGCGCGTCAGGCCGCCGGGAATGATGGAAATGCGTTCGCCGGACAAAATAAACGGGCGCAAATCCACGTGGCGGCCTTCGACCTTGCCGTCGCAATAGGTCGGATGCTGTGACAGAAAAACCATCGGTTGTGCGATGTAATTGCGCGGTTCGGCGATAATTTGTTCGCGAAATTTTTCGATTTCCGCTTTTGACGACTTCGGCCCGATCAACATTCCGTAGCCGCCGGATTCGTTTGCCGCTTTCACGACAAGTTGCGGTAGATTTTCTAAAATGTATTTGCGGTCGGCTTCTTCGCTGGCGAGATAGGTCGGCACGTTCGGCAAAATCGGTTCCTGATCCAAATAATATTTTATCATGCGCGGCACGAAATAATACATGACCTTGTCGTCGGCGATGCCCGTGCCGATGGAATTGGCGAGCGAAACATTTCCCGCGCGGTAGGCATGAACGAGTCCCGGCACGCCGAGCATCGAGTCCTTTCGAAAAACGGTCGGATCCAAAAAATCATCGTCGATGCGACGATAGATGACGTGAACGGGTTGAAGCCCTTTCGTCGTGCGCATGAACACGCGCGAATCACGCACGAATAAATCACGGCCTTCAACGATTTCGATCCCCATCTGCCGCGCGAGATACGTGTGCTCAAAATACGCACTGTTGTAAGCGCCGGGCGTAAGCAAAACAATTGTCGGGTCGGCCACGCCTGGCGGCGCGATATGGCGAAGACTTTTCAAAAGTTCCTGCGCGTAGTGGTCAACCGGCTGGACGCCGATGCTTTCAAACATTCCCGGAAAGGCGCGCTTCATCGCACGACGATTTTCCAAAACGTAGCTCACGCCGGAGGGACACCGGCCATTATCTTCCAGCACGAGATAATTTCCGTCCTTGTCGCGGATCAGGTCCGTGCCGCAAACGTGGATGTAGATTCCCTTCGGTACTTCGAAGTTCACAAATTCGCGGCGGAAATGTTTTCCCGACAGAATAAAATGCTGCGGGATAACTCCATCCTTCACAATTTTCTGTTCGTGATAGATGTCGTGCAGGAAAAGATTCAGCGCGGTGATGCGTTGAGCGAGGCCGCGCTCGATTTGTTCCCACTCTTTCGACGGGATGATTCGAGGCAGCAAATCGAACGGAAAGATTTTCTCCGCGCCCTGCGCATCGCCATAGACATTGAACGTGATGCCCTGCCGCAAAAAATTCGTGTCCACCGTCTGTCGCTTGGCGTCGAACTCCGAGCGTGACATCTTCTGGAAAACTTTTTGGAATTTCCGATAATGAGGACGCGCCGCACCTTTGGCGTCCACCATCTCGTCGAATCCCCGGTTGTTCGCGTAATTTTTTAACATATCGGCAGCGGGCGTCGCTTTTTGAACGGCGTGTGCATTTTAAAACAGTTCAAATTTGCAAAAACAATGAGTCTTTGAAGCCGGCTTGCGCGGGTTTTTACAAGGGGTTCGCGCAAAATAGCCCAAATTCACGATTCTTTTCTGAGCATTCAAAGACATTAAGCAATCACCTTGCCGAGAATTCAAAACTGGCGGCAAATTTTCTGCTTAATACCATTCGGAATGGAACCGCCTTGCCCCGATGAATTGTTCGCGCAGATTAATAGCTTCATTAGAAATTCTCGCCGCTATTCTTAAACGCCCCGACGATCAGTTGCGCTGGTCAATTCAAGATAGGAAGCTCAGAGAAATTTTAAATCGTGGCTTGAACAACGGAGACGCGACGATTCGCGCCCAGGCGGAGGTATGCCGAGATTTGTTACTCGAATTACAGGCGAGCAGCCTCTATGACCATTGGCAGACGATGGAGCCGAATGAGAAGCGTGAAATGGTCGAACTCATCACCGATAAAATCATTGTAGGCAAAGACGAAATCACCATAAACCTCTGCTATTCGCCATCTGTAAAGATATGGCAAATAGGTGGCGGAAGGGGTGGGATTCGTGCTCCAAATCACCATTTTCCAAGGCCATTTTTGCAAAAAGGCCAAAGAATTCAACCAAAATTTCTGACGACGTTTCATGATCCCTGACCATTTTTACTGACACTTTTACTGACAGTCATTTTTCGCTTCTATTTCTAAAAATTCATCCGAAAACTTGGCCTGTCCTCGTATTGATTTTGCGTTACCAACGGCCCTTGTCTTCATAAGAATTCAATTGGCCAAGGATGCTGTCATCGCTATGTTCGAATAGTAGCAGTCAGCAACAGGACAAAAGTGCAATTTCATAATTATGCCGCTTAAATGTTTCATTGCGATGGCTTTTGACCGTGATGATACAGACAGACTTTACGACAAAGCCATCGAACCGCTGCTAAAGAGATGTGGGG
>Ga0070690_100000268_pt1 | contig 26726 bp, 28 predicted proteins | sample KBSS33HmetaG_FD_64671 | JGI IMG/M metagenome (GOLD analysis project Ga0070690, IMG submission 64671) | Switchgrass rhizosphere microbial communities from Kellogg Biological Station, Michigan, USA - KBS S3-3H metaG | ecosystem: Host-associated > Plants > Roots > Rhizosphere ... | reverse complement strand
TCACCGCTGGAAACAGCACCCTGGGACCGGTGTGAAACAAGAGCGGTTCCTGGTCGCGGAAAAGAAACTGACTAAACTGCAGATTGAAGGGTTCGACGAAGGTGGTGATGCGGAAGAGATCGGAAGCGACTTCGGTAATGTCCGTCATGATCACTCCTTACAAAATGAAAGAAATGGATCATACGCCGGCCATTCGTCACGATCAATCGACGAGCAATAGTCCAGCGGGCCATAGTCACGTGTCAGTCAATGATCCAAATCGCCAAGCCCTTGCCATCGAGGGACAGTTGATCCGTCACGCCGCCGCCGAAGAGTCGATTCATTCGAGAGGTTCCGTGCCCGCCGACCACTGGCGGCATTCGTCCCGCGCAGGAGTGATCCCACATACTCGACCGCGCGATGGGAGTATTCGAACCCATCCACAGCCACTAGGAACGCGGAACACCGTGCGAAGGCATCGCTCGCAGTTTCCATTTCTCGAAAGACCTCCTCTGAATTTTCTGCTACTCTTCCCGCATGCCTTCCCGTGCACATCATCGTTCGCCTCGTCATCGCAGACCCCATCGCCCTCGGCGGGGATCGGTCTGGCGATTCCTGCGCTGGAGGTGGCGGGAGGCTCGTGCCTTTCTGCGCGCCCTCTGGGCTTCCCATCCTGCGATCAGTCTCCCGGTCGCGGCCATCTTGCTCTTCGTGTGCTGGCTGGCCGTCAATTGGCTGTACCACACCCTCCATAAACCGACGGAGCTGTTATTTCCACTGGACAATGCGTTGGACAAGAACCTGGCGGAAACCTGGCGGGAGTACGGCCCTCTGTTCCGTGAACACGCCACCGCCGTTATCGCGCCGGAACTGCTTGCGGCCTTGGCGTATGTCGAAGGCAGCGGGAACCCTATTGCCCGTACATACTGGCGCTGGCGGACGTCGTGGAATCCCTTTGAATGGTATCAGCCGGCCTCCAGTGCCGTGGGCATGTACCAAATCACCTCCGGCACGTTTCAGGCCGCCAAGCACTATTGTGTTCACGACCATGTCGTCGTCGCAGAAGGACCCTGGCACGATGTCCGCGCGTGCTGGTTCAACAGTCTCTACACGCGCGTGTTGCCGAGCCATGCAATCGAATTGACTGCGGCGCTTCTCGATCGCCAGGTGACTCTGGCCGTCGGATCCCGCCCGTCGCCGCTGTCACGCAAGCAAGATCTGGCGGCGATCATCCACCTCTGCGGAGCTTCGGTGGGACAACAGTATGCGGCACGAGGATTCCGCCTCGTCCCGGGACAGCGCTGCGGAGACCACGACGTGCGAAGTTATCTCTCCAAGGTCCACACGGCCATGCAATACTTCGCGCGTCTCTCCGCACGCACACAAACCGAAGGATAATCTCGAAGATTTGCCCGTAAGCCAAGGAATCTCCAGCAACACTCTCTATCGCACGGTCCACTGGCAGGTCGGCCTCGCCTATGGTACGTTGAGATGAGACTCCCCGATTCATTCGCAAGGCAATCACATGATGAAGTTCACACCTGCAGGACGATTCCTGTCCACCATTCTGTTGCTGGCATCACTGGTGTGGGCCGGCTGCGCGGGAACGTCGCTCCTGTACAATCACGCGGATTGGCTCATTGCCAGACAAATCGACGGCTATTTCAACCTGAATCGATCGCAGAAAACCTTCGTGTCCTCGCGGTTGAGCGGTATTCTGGCAAGTCACCGCCGGGAAGCCCTTCCGCACTACGAAGCCGTGCTGCGACAGGCCGGGGAGCGGGCGGCACACGGGCTGACCGGTGATGATCTCGATTGGGCCTTCGGGCAATATGATCAGTTGCGAGCCGATTTATTTGGCCGCTTCGCAACCGACGGTGCCGAATTCGCCCGCCAGGTCAACGATCCTCAGGTGGTGCGGCTCAAGCAAACGTTGCAGAAGAGGCTGGCACGGGAAGAGGATCTGCTCCGTGACGACGCCGCCAAGCGTCAAGCCAAACGCGTGGAACGCATGCTCGGACTGGCCCGCGAATGGATGGGTCCACTGTCTGCCCAGCAGGAACAGGACATCACCAAGCTCACGATGAGTTTTCCAGATATCTTGCCCTCGTGGTACGCCCATCAGGTATACCGCCATGAGCAACTTGTGGCGCTGTTCGAATCCAGACAGAGTGATCATACTGCCGCGCGTCTCAAGGAATGGTTGGTTCATCAGGACCAGGATGCCGATCCGCATTTTGCAGAAATCACCGCGCAGATGCGGCGGCACATTGCAGGACTGGTGATCAGCCTCGACCGTTCCGCCACTCCGACACAGCGGCGCCATTTCCTCTCTAAACTGGACGAGATTGCCGCGCTGATACGCCGTCTCCAGGCCGCGTGACAGTTAGCGGCTATTCCCCCACGAGCTGGCCGGATTCCGGATCCAGGACGGCGAGCCTGTTTCGCGGCTTTCCGTTGATCGTCGTGAATTCTCCGCCCACGAAGACCCTACCTCCTGACACGACGATCGCGTGCACTGGGCCATTCGCCTCCGGACTCCATGGCGTCAGCAGACCGGTCGCCTTGTCGATGGCGGCCAATCGCGCTCGAGGCTGTCCTCCAATCGTCGTAAACATGCCGACGACGTAGAGGCGCCGTCCGTCATCGAAGAGGCTCAAGACGGTATCGTTTGCGGGCAAGTTCATGCTCGTGGCCAAGCTTGCAGCACGGTCCACCGCGGCCAGATTTTCACGTGTCTGTCCTCCGATTCCATCGAAACGGCCTCCCGCGTACACCACGCCCTCAGACACTCGGAGCGCAAAGACCACATCGCCGGCGACGCCGCGCACTGAAGGATTCCAGGTCGTCGCCATGCCGCTCCCCACATCAAAGGCCGCCAGATTAAACCGGACGGCCTCCTGCCCCATGAGGCCCACTTGATCAAAACTGCCGCCGGCATACACGACGGAGCCGCCGACGACCAGCGCCTTGATCTCGCCGTCGAAGATGTTAGGATTCCAGGGTGTCGCCAGCCCCGTCGTGGCATCGACCGCCGCCAGATTTCGCCGTGGCTCGCCCCTCAGACCCGTTCCCGGGACCACTGCGGCATTGACGAGTTCGAATACGCCTCCCACGTAGATCACCCCGCCGGACGAGGCCAGCGCATTGACCATGTTTGCCGTGCCCAGCTTTGGGTTCCATGCCGTGAGTTCGCCCGAGAGGCGATCAACGGCCGCCAGTCGCCAACGTTCCACGCCGTTCACACTGAAAAAGCTTCCACCGATGTAGAGCGCCTGGTTCTCGAGCACCAGGGCGGTCACAGGGCCGTCCGCCGCCGGATCCCAGGACGGATCGACGGCGCCGTCGGCCGTGACATGCGCAAGCGTCTGCCGCGGCAACTGGCCGACGCGAGTGAATCGCCCGCCGGCATACACGCCGCCGTTTCCGTCCGACACCAACACAAAGACCGTGTCGTTTGCCTCGGGAAACGGGCTGCTGGAAGCGCCTCCCCCGACGGGGTTGGTCTCGGACGAGAAGGCGGGATCGCCTCCGCCACTGCACCCGGCAAGCAAGCCGATCCACAGAGCCAGACACACTGGCAGCGAACTCGACCATCGCATGGCACGGGCCTGATGAAGCTGCATAGCCACGACCTCCGTTGAAGACCCCGAGACGTTGTCGGTGTCGACTCACCATAGAGAAACGGGAAGGCCGAGCGTACCAGGGAGTTCACCAGTCCCACTCCTGTACTGCGAGGATTGACGCGGAGTCACGATGACGCTGGAAGGATAAAACTGGGGGAAGTCCGAGTACTGTCAATAACCCTGGTCCTGTAGATTGCCGCGAATAATGCGAAACGAAGTCAAAGACTTTATGCGGATGTGCGAACGGCTGATGGGCCTGGCGCTTCAAACCGGAGAACTGTCGGCTGAAGAGTGCGACATCCTTTCGTACTACGCAAAGGAATTGCACCAGACGACCCATCCCTTGTGCGAAAAGCACAAGTGCGATGCGCCGCTTTCGTCACGCTGAGCGATCTGCCTGAGAAGTGATCTCCACCCAAGGGGTGGAAGTGGCCTTTTCGGCGCCTTTGACGGCGTGCCGGAAGCGGCATGGCGGACCCGTTATCGGGTTCGCCGAGACGAACGCAAGCCATTCGGCCTAGGCGAGCCGCTGCTCGAGCTCATCGAGCAAGGGCCGTTGCCCTGGGAGCAATTTTGTTCTCGCCACCCTGAGCTCGCACCAGAGGGCACGATCGATTTCCGGAAACTCTTGCGCACGGCCCGACTTGGGCGGCCATTCCATGGAAAAGCTGTTGCTGTGGATGGACGCGGCGTCGATGTCTCCTTCGACCGCCCATGCTCTGATGATTTTTCCGCTCGGCTGTTTGGCAGGGGTCAGTTCCACACCACGTCCGTTCAATTCAGATCCGGTCTCTTCAAAAAATTCCCGCTTCGCGACGGAAAAAGCGTCTTCCCCCTCCAGATACTCTCCTTTGGGAATCGACCATGCCCCGTCATCTTTCTTGGCCCAGAACGGTCCCCCCGGATGGAGGATCAATACTTCAAGCCCTGTCTCGCGCCGCCGGTACAGCACGATCCCCGCACTCAGCTTCTTCGCCATCTGTAGTTCTTCATCAACCGAGAGGCTGTCCTAACCTTCGCAAACGTGACCGGAGGAGCGAGGTATCCACGGGCTGAGCCGGAAGGAAACCTGGGACCCACCGAAGCAACGCGTCGAAGCCCGAAAGGGGCTCCGAGAGGTCAGCGAGCGAGACTAAGAGAGCCTCACCCCCACTTCGTCGATGTGCCTCAAGAGCTCTGCCGGGTCCTGATATACGCGATAGGCGCCTGCCCGTTCCAACTCTTCGCGGCCATACCCGCCAGATAACAGCCCAACTCCCAGCGCAACCGCACGGCGTGCCGCCAAGAGATCCCAGACGCTGTCTCCCACGATGACACACCGGTTCATCGGCACGTCGAGGCGATGCCCGGCCGCAAGAAACAAGTCCGGGTCCGGCTTGGCAAACCGGACATCATCGCGCGTCACGACGGGGACGCCATGACCAAGCTTCAACAGCTTCAAGGCATACCGTGCATTCTCCAGTCGTCCGCTGGTAGCGATGGCATGGCGCACGTGCCGATCCGCAAGGGTGTCGAGAAGTTCCTGCGCGCCAGGGAGGACGCGCAACGACGACGCCTGTTCGGCATAGATGCGGGAATGGACCTCCTGGATGCGCTCGGCTTCCTCCTTCGAGACCGGCCGCCCGGTCTCCCGCAAAACGGCATTGAGCATGAGCCCTCCGCTCATGCCGATCTGGCGGTGAATCCGCCAGACTGGCAGCTCAATGCCGGCGGCTTGGGTCGCTTCACGCCACGCGAGGACGTGCTGATAGACGCTGTCAATGAGCGTCCCGTCCAAATCGAACAGGAACGCCATCGGCTCAGATCCTTGCTCGTCACCCCTCTTAGCCTTCGAGCTTGGCATGCATCTCAATCGTCGCATTCAGCAGTTTCGAGATCGGACAGCCGGTCTTCGCGGCTTGCGTGGCTTTGTCCCACGCGGCCTGATCCGCCTTGGGCACTCGCCCTTTGACATCGAGGAGAATGTGGGTGACCGCCCAGCCCGCCTCAAGCTTGTCGAGCGTGACCGTAGCCTTCGTTTCCAGCGATTCCGGTGTGAGCCCGGCATTGCCCAACTGTGCGGACAACGCCATCGTAAAACAGCCGGCGTGCGCGGCAGCGATCAATTCCTCAGGATTCGTGCCTTTCCCGTTCTCAAATCGCGTCCCAAAAGAATACTGCTGATTGGTGAGCACTCCGCTGTCGGTCGACACCATCCCTTTTCCACCTTTGAGATCGCCTTGCCAAGCCGCCGATGCTGAACGTTTCATGGGTCCTCCTTTATGATAATGCCTGGGTGCTGGGATCGCGCGTATTATGGACTAGACACGTCCGGCCTTGGGTCTGGGACAAACCCGTGGCGGTTCGGCATCTGGATGGTGGGAAGTGTTGCGGCATCGAGCACAGCCTTCTCAGCGATGATGCCGTTCTGATGGAGCAGCCAGGCCGTGACCGAATAGACCTCCTCCGCCGTGAGCGACTGCGGGGCATCGAAGGGCATCGCTCGATGAATGTAATCATAGAGGGTTGTGGCGTAAGGCCAATAACTCCCTATGGTTTTCAGCGGTGTCGCGGTCGACAGCGTCTGTCGCCCCCCGACCAACCGATCCATTGGTCCTTCCGTCCCCGAGGGACCATGGCACTTCGCGCATTTGGCCGCATACACTGCTGCACCTTGCGGAACGGTACCGCGGCCGGGCGGCAACCCTGCGCCATCCGGAGTGATATCGATCTCCCACGGACGAATGTCTTCGGCAGTGGCCGGCCGGCCCAGGTCGACACGGCCGACCGGCGCATCGGCCAGCCGGCTGTGCATGATGCAGCCGGCCATCAGCGCCGTCATCAGACTCACGAGCAGAGGTTTAGACATGGATGTTTCGCACGCGTCCGTCTCGTTCGATCTTCCAGCTTTGGATGCCGTGATAGTGGTAGCTCGAATGGGTGCCGCGGACCTTGATCAGCGCCTCTCGAGTCGGTTGGCGGTATCCGGTTTGATCGACGCATCGGCTCTGAAGGATGGTTTCCCGACCATTCCATGTCCACGGCCATCGAAATCTCGTGTGGCATTTCGAAAGCACGGGTTCCTGCAGCTCGGCGGGGTGCCAGCTGCGGCCTCCATCGACCGTGACCTCGACGCTCACGATCCGTCCCCTGCCGCTCCACGCCAAGCCCCGAATTTCCTGGAAACCGGGACGAAGCTGCTGCCCCCCAGACGGACTCGTAATGACTGATTTGGCTTCCATGACCAAGCTGAATTGATAGGCGGTGCCATCGGGCATCAAATCCGTATATTTTGCGGTCTCCCACCGCGTCATAAAAGGCGCGCGGCCCACCTTCAACCTACGGAGCCATTTGACGTTGATATTGCCTTCGAAGCCCGGCAGCAGCAGCCGGACCGGATAGCCCTGCTCGGGGCGCAAGGCCTCCCCGTTTTGGCCGTAGCACACCATCGCTTCCGACAGCACCTCGCCCGTGAGCGGCACACTTCTGGTCAGCCCCGCAGCATCACCGCCCTCGGCAAGCAGCCAGGCCCCTTCAGGCGCCACGCCTGCTTCTTCCAAGAGGGTCAAAAGCTTGACCCCTGTCCACTCGCTCGTACTCGTCAGACCGTGCAATTCCTGAACGGTACGATCGTATGGACCGCCCCATTGATCGCGGCTGTTCCCAGCACACTCGATGAACGCGAGACGCGAAACCGATGGAAAGCGCTGTAAGTCGTCGACCGTGAAAAATAACGGCCTGGCGACCAACCCGTGAACCAGCACGCGATGCCGCGACGGATCGATCGCCGGCACCCCGTTGTGGTGCCGCTCGAAGTGTAGGGATGAGGGAGTTACGACTCCGTGCAGGTCCTGGAGTGGCGTCAACGAGTGGGAGTCACCCGCGGAACGACTGATGGACTCGAACGACGACCGCCCGCCATAGGACCGCGCAGGCAAGCCGGGCACCCGCATAGGATCGGTGTCCTGTTCGACAGCGGTCGCTTCGCGGTGTCCAAGGAGGAGGGACGCAGAGGCCGACGCCATCAATGATGCACTACGAGCAAGGAAGCGCCGGCGAGCCATTGGCGTCAACGCCGGCGGACGTGCTGGTGCGTCTGGCATCGAGGGACGGTTTGCCCTGACCGGATCTTCGTCGTCGTTCATGGACTATTTAAATCCGATGACCATGCCGTCTGGCCCTGCAAGCGGCGCGACACGCGTGCGGGCGAATCCGGCTTCTTTCATCCACTTTCGGCAATCGGCTCCGGTGAAATCAAACCCGCCGTGCGTCTCGATCAGCATGTTCAAACTCATGAGGAGGCCGAAGGCATTGGTCTTCCGGGCATCGTCAATCAGCGCTTCGTGGACAATGAGCGCTCCCTTCGGCGGCAGCGCCTCATAGGCCTTGTGCAGCAGCATCATCTTCTCCTCGAGATTCCAATCGTGAAGGATGTGCCCCATGATAATCACGTCGGCCTGAGGCAGCGGGGTTTTGAAAAAATCGCCCGCCACAAAGCGGAGGCGCCCATCCACGCCGCGCGCCTTGGCATAGGCTTCGAAGATCGGCTGGACGACCGGTAGATCCATGCCGAGGCCGGTCAGGTGTCTGTGGGCCAGTGCGATCTCGACGGCCACGCCACCCTGCGCACAGCCGACATCCATGTAGGTGTGATAGTGTTTCCAGGGGAACTTCTTGGCAATGGCCCGAGCCGAACCGATGCTGAGGCCGGTCATCGCCTTGAGAAAGCCTTCAAGCCGCTTGGGGTCCGCATACAACGTTCCGAAAAAATCCTCGCCGGTCTTGGCTTCGTTCTGCGCCTTCCCGGTGCGGAGTCCTTCGGTCAAGCTGCCCCAAAAATGGTACAGACGGGCGTTCGCCATTTCCAGGATGCCACCGACATAGGAGGATTTGTTGCGATCCAGAAACAAGGCAGTGTCCGGCGTATTCGCATACCGGGTCCCGGTCCGTTTCAGCATTCCGAGCGCCACGAGGGCGTCAAAGAAATCCCGCGCGCTTCGTGGATGCAGTCCCAGTTGCAGCCTCAACGTTTCGGCATCACGAGATCCCCGCGCCAACTCCGTAAAAAGTCCCAGCTCGATGGCGCTCAGCAGGGTTTTGGATCCCAAAAAGCCGGTCCCGAGTTGCATGACCTTCGCAGGGGTGAGGGCTCGTTTGGCCATAACACCGTCCTTTCTTCAGGAAAAGTAGGCACAGGCTACGCATGCCACCTGAAGCTGTCAACGGGGGAGGGGAAGGGAAGATCTAGCCGACAGAGAGACGGGAGGGGCTCAGGGCGAACCGGCGTACGATCTGGACCGCACGCCGGTTCGGCACTCGAGGCTACTTCTGTTCCACAATGTCGCCCTTCATCGGGCCAAGCACCGCAAGAAGGTCGTCTTTTTCCGCCTTCCCGACTATATGATGATCCAGTGCCGCCACAAGATCCTCCACCAAGGCCCCGAAGGCCCTGTCGGTCACTCCCATCCCGGCATGGGTCTGCTTCATGGTTCGCCCGGTATATTTGCAGGGACCCCCGCTGGCCTCGCAAATCTGATTGACCAAATGCATTTTGAGTTTGGCCAGATCTGTGCTGGCAAAATAGCCGTTGATCCGTTTATCTGCTCCCACCTTTCTGACGAAGGTGTCGACGACCGCCGTGATGGCATCTTTCCCACCGAGCCGCTCGTACAACGACTTCCCATTGGCACCCTCCGCCCACGCGGCTCCCGCTGACACCAGCAGACCGAATACGACGACTCCGATGATCCCCGTCCTCATGGCGACCTCCTTGGATAGTGATATATCGCGCCCTCGACTCCCTTCGTCATGCCGACAACGGAACGACGAACCCGCCCGACTCATGAAATTCCCGCTGCTGGTGCTCACTGAACATGGCCAAGGGTTCGGTATGACAGAACCGGCATTCTTGCGTCGTGACTGAGACGGCCGCATGTCCCTGGGAGGCGAGATACGCATTGGCCAACTACAGCGCCATCGCTTCATTGGAGGTCATGACGTCAAAGTGGAGCATCCGCCCCGCAGCCTTCACCCAGGTATCGAACACCTTGACAGTTTTCACGGAGACCACAATTAATTAGTATTCCTTTCTAAATACCAGACCCCTCTTGCTCCGTCAAGCCCCTGCTCCGGAGGGGGGGCCAGCCAGAGCTCCTCCGCCCAGGGCTCCTCCGCCCAGGGCTCCTCCGAGGACGGTCGATAGAGCCCTCAGCGCTACCATGTCTCAACGGCCGACGGCCTTTGCGAGGAGGCATCCGATGTGTCTGACCGATGTGCTGCGTGCGGCGCTGTGCTGTCTATGCCTGGCCGCCTGTGGAGGTCCAAAGGAAAAACCGATCGCATTCATTTATCTCGCGCTCGGGGCGAGCGATGCCACCGGCGTCGGCGCGCTGCCTCTGACCGAAGGCTATGTCTACCTGATCACCCGCGAACTCGACCGGGAAATCGCGGGGGTCTTCCTGGTCAACCTTGGCGTTCCAGGTGCCAGGATCGACCTCATCAAGGAACAAGTCCGCGTTGCGAAGCAGCTCGGAACCAAAGCCAATCTGGTCACGCTCTGGACGGGAGCGAACGATGTGGTGAATGGGGACGATCCGAAGCAGTTTCAGGAGCAGTTACGAGGGCTGTTGACCATGGTCAGACAGGACATCGCACGGACGATCGTTGTGGCCAATGTGCCGGATCTCGCGCAGCTGCCGCGCTTCCGGATGAGTCCCAGCCCAACGGTGACACCGGCACGCATCGATGCCTTCAACCGTGCGATCGCAGAGGAGACGCACTCCGCGGGGGGCACGCTCGTCGATCTGCACGCGACCGCCGTGAGGGACGATCTCGTCTTCGATCTTGACGGCTTTCACCCCAATAATGCCGGCCATCGCCAGATCACCGGCCAGTTTCTCCAGGTGATCGTGCCGAAGATCCGTTGACGATAACGCCGTCTCAGGCGGCGGAGGATGTATCCTCCGTGATGTGATGGGCGGATAACGGAGCGGCGATCTGCTCCAGCGAACGTCCTTCCGCCTTGACGCCCAACAGCAGTTCTACCAGCGCACCCGCCAGCATGAGTCCGGCCCCGAGCAGGTAGCCGTAATAGATGCTCGTCACCGAGGTTTCGATCATTCTGCCGTAGAGCCAGGGCGCGATGATCCCCGCCCCTTGCGCCACCATAAAGAAAAATGCGATCGCCATGGCGCGTATTTCCATCGGGAACACTTCACTGACCGTGAGGTAGGCGGCGCTCGCGCCGGCCGAGGCAAAAAAGAAGATCGATGACCAGGCTAAGAGATGTGTGGTCACCGTGAACGAGGCCGTCCAGAACAAATAGCCGCTCACCCCCAGCAACAGTCCGGCCATCGCGTAGGTAAAGGTGATCATCGGCTTACGGCCGATCGTATCGAAAAATCGCCCCAGCAGAAGCGGTCCGAGGAAATTGCCGAAGGCAAAGGGCAGCAGATAGAAGCCGATGACGCTCGTCGGAACATCGTAGTACTTGGTCAGGACGAAGGGAAAGGTGAAGGACACCGCGTTGTACATGAAGGCTTGAGTGACCATCAAGGCCAGACCCAGCACCGTCCGCCGGGGATAGGACCGGAAGAGCTCACGAGCCACTGTCGCGATCGTCGTCCCGTGCGGTCGCGTGCGGACCGTGATTGAGCCTCTCGGCTCCGGGAGAGCGTTCGGCCGTGTCTCCAACGACACCTGCCGTTCGATGCCTGAGACCACTTCCTCGGCTTCGCGAATCCGGCTATGCGTCATGAGCCATCGCGGACTCTCGGGAATAAATCGCCGCACCAGGACGATGGCGATGCCGAGCACGGCGCCGAAGAGGAAGCACAACCGCCAGCCCAGCCATTCAGGAACGATGCGCGGATTGAGCAGAATGACCGACAGCAGGGCCCCGACCGCAGAGCCGAGCCACCACGTGCCGTTGATCGCCAGATCGGTGTGGCCGCGTCGCCGGGCCGGAATCAATTCATCGATCGCGGAGTTAATCGCGGCATACTCTCCGCCGATGCCGGCTCCCGTCAGGAACCGAAACCACATCAAGCTGGCGAGATCCCACGCGAACGCCGTGAGGATCGTCGCCGCCAGATAGAGCAGCAACGTAATCATGAACCATTTCTTCCGTCCCTGCCGGTCCGTGAGATAGGAGAAGATGAGGGCGCCCATGACCGAACCCGCCAGATAGGCCGATGCCGCCAGACCGACCTCCGATTCCGTGAGGGACAGCGTCGTCGGATGGGTCAGGATCGGTCCGAGTGCAGCGACGATCGAGACCTCGAGTCCATCGAGCAGCCAGGTGACGCCAAGCGCCGTCACCACCAGCCAGTGCCAGTTCGACCAGGGCAGACGATCCAGCCGCTGCGGAATATTGGTGACGATGAACGGAGGTGGCTCAGCCATCGGTCACCATCCCAATTGCCAGCGATGGCCATACCGCTCAAGCAATTGGTCGGCTTCGATCGGCCCCCAGGTCCCCGCCGTATAGATCGAGGGCTCGGACTTGCTCGCGAGCAGAGGGTCATAGAGGCGCCAGGCGGTCTCAGTGAAGTCGGCGGTCACGAAGAGGGTTTGATCGCCGATCATGATGTCTCGCAGCAACGTCTCGTACGCTTCCGGCAGTTCTCCTCCAAACGCCCGCTTGTAATCGAACTGGAGCGCGCGATTGGTGAAGCTGAAGGGACGGCCCGGCGACTTGACGGAAAATCCCAATGCAAATCCCTCGCTCGGCTGCAGCGTAATAACGAGTTGGTTGGGTTCGAGACTGCCTGGATCAAGGGAGCGGAACACGAGGGTCGGGGCGGGACGGAACGTCACTGCCGCCTGGGTGATCTTGCGGGGCAGGCGTTTGCCCGTGCGCAGGTAAAACGGCACGCCGCGCCAACGCCAGTTGTGGATTTCCAATTTCAAGGCCACGAACGTTTCGGTCAACGAATCCGGCGGGACGCCTTTCTCCTCCCGATACCCCGCAATCCGCTGGCCGTTGAACTCCCAGGCCCGATACTGACCGAAGACGACGTCGCGCGGCTCGATTGGCGGAATCGAATGCAACACTTTTAGTTTCTCGGCCTGGATGGCATCGGCGTCGAAGGAGACGGGGACTTCCATGGCCACCACGGTCACCAGTTGGGTCAAATGGTTTTGGACCATATCACGCAAGGCACCCGCTTCCTGGTAGTAGGCGCCCCGGTGCTCAACGCCGATATCCTCGGCAACCGTCAGCTGCACAGATTCCACCGACTCGCGGTTCCACAAGGACTCGAAAATGGGATTCGCAAAGCGGAAGGCCAGCAGGTTTTGCACCGTCTCCTTGCCCAAATAGTGGTCGATCCGATAGATCTGCGATTCGTCGAGATACCGGTGCAAGAGGGTATTCAGCTCGCGGGCCGACCGGAAATCGTGCCCGAACGGCTTCTCGAAGACGACTCTCACCCAGCCGCGGCTCTTCAGCAAACACGCCTGGGCCAGACGTTCGACCGTCGCCGGAACGGCCGTCGGGGGCAGCGCCAGATAGAAGACACGATTTTCTGGAAGATTGCGGGCCGCTTCCAACTGTCGGATGTATTTGCCGAAGGTCTCATAGTCCTCGAGTTCACCCAGGTGGACGGATTGGTAATGAAGATATTCGTCACACCACCGTCGCAGATCCGGCGCATTGCGGGCCTCGGACTTATTGAGTCCCTCATAGGCCCAAAGCCGAAAGGCTTCTTCGCTCATCTCGGGTTGAGCCGCCCCCACGATCACCGTATTCTGCTTTTCCAACTCACCGAAGGCCCGAAGGTGAAACAAGGCAGGCAGCAGCTTCCGCCGGGTCAAATCACCGGTCGCTCCCAGGATGACAAAGAGATGCGGTTCGAGTGACGGCTCGGCCATAGGTTTACCCACCTGTCCCGTCCTTTGACCGTACGATTTAGAGGCAGACCAGGTCAACCCACCAAATCCCTGATTGGAGCGGCGGGCGTTCACCGGCGACGGCGCTCCTGACGGGGTGACGACATCGCTAAGCGATGATGTGTCTTGAAAGAAGGGCGTGGGAGCGGAGCATCGGGGTGTAGGCAGTCATTACATGTCCAGCAAGGTCACGTTGACGGTTCGTTCACGCGGTCCGTCCAATTCGACCAAAAGTACCGATTGCCACGTCCCCAACGCCAATCGCCCGTCGATCACAGGAAGAGTGAGCGCGGGCCCCAAGAGAGAGGCAGCCATGTGTGACCACGCGTGCGAGGGATCATGCGCATGACGGAAGCGAATCGAAGGGATGATCTGCTCGACCACGTCCAGCAAATCCTGCTCGGTGCCCTCCCCGATCTCGCCGGTGGTCAGCGCGGCGGTGGTATGGGCGACGAAGAGCGCACAGAGCCCGTCCCGCATCTTTGCGCGTTCGATCAACGCCTGAATGCGTGGGGTGAGGTCAACGACCTCTTTGAGATGGGCAGTGGTGACCCGGAGCACCTCCGCCATAGGACCTCCGCCTGGTCGGGAGGTCTCAATCATAGACAACCCGGTCAGCGGAGGGAAGCCGGCTTTCCACCGGGGCGCAAGGCGAGTTCGGGACGCGGCTACAGGAGATGACCCGGGACTTTCACGACAAACGCGTCGAGGCGATTGCCGCCGAGGTTGGTGGTCCAGATGAAATACCGGCCCGTGACGTCCAGATTGCCCTTGGGGACCTTGTCGTAATCCGAACCTCCGCCCGACGCGTCGAGATTCGTCATCACCGGCGCGACGACCAACTGGGCCAGCGATCCGTCCAGCTTAAAGCAGAGAATCTCATTCTGGGCATAGGTGTAGCGATCCGCGTTGCTGCCGCAGGCATACTGTTGCTCCTTGGGCAGGTTGGGCTGGGCATTCGTGTGGCTGATGTGTTGCGCCTGTGCGAGTTCCCAGTTGTAGTCCCGGTGATCGGCCGGCCCGAGGACGGGCGCCGGCGACAGATTCCACGTCACTGTGGCGTTCGGCAGACGATGGTAGTGGTCATGGCCGACGGCATACCCAAAGCCCATATCGTGGTGCCCGAGGCTCCCGACCCCCGGGGCGTCGAGGTGCCGGGCTTCATGGCCCGTCGTCAAATCGATGATCCGGTTGTCCATGCCATTTACGCCGTCGATCTGCTCAAAGATCATCAGAAACTGCCCGCTTTTGTCGATCTGGCATTCATCGAAAGCCCCGGCCTTGGGGTAGAATGATAATTGCCCGGTCGACTCAAAATAGACCACGCAGCCGAGGAAGTTGTTGGTGCCCTTGATGCGCAACGTGGCGGCATGCACGTCATCGTAGTAGCTGGACGACATTTGCCAGACCTCGCGATTGGCACCGAATTTTCCTGATACGTCGAACACCACTTCCGATGCATGAGAGAAAACGTCGTATCGCAACATCGTCGACCCGTCGTTGATATAAATCGTTGTCGGCCGGGTGGCGCTGAAATACCAACCAGATGTGCTTTCCCAGCTCAACCGGTGGTCCGAGGCAAAGAGGGGTCCCCTCTTCGTCACGACATCAGTGAACTTGTCATAACTGAACAAGGTGGGTCCTGAGCCTCCACGGTTCCGATCCAACCCGAGGAAAATCAGGATCTCATTGCTATCCACATGATTGTTCATGTTCCGCCAGTAGGAATAGCCAATGGGCCGGATGCAATCGGCGCCTTCGCAATCTTCAGCGGTCGTGAGCCGTATGGCTTCGGTGTGATACGGGGATGGAAACGTAAACTTTCCGCGGGTCGCAGGCACAACCTCTTGGACCTCAGCGGTGGACCAACGGGGGCGGATCGCACTGCCCGCCTTTTCGACGAATCCTCCTGGCGCGAGGGCAGCCACGGGGGTGCCGTTGCCACTATCACCGGAGCCGCATGAGAGAAGAAGCATCGCCACGCAAGGCACCAGCATCGAGAGGGCGAAAGCATGAAATCGGTATACCATGAGACAACCTCATTTCCAGTGGCGGTATGGTTTGGTAATTGAGCGCTGGAAGCTCGTGCGCTCGAGGTGGCCGAACCTTACCGCCGACCGAAAACGAGGTTGCTAAGAAGCCGGACAGTCTTTGTAAAATGTCCGTGAAGGGGGGATCTACAGAGCGTAAAAACCTGAGGATCGAAGCCCACGCACGCGATACTTCGCTCTCTTTGCAGGCCGCGATGTGCTTCGCCGAACACCGACGTGAGCACTGCGACGCGAGGCGCCGCTACGGGAGCGGAATGGTTCGAGGCCGTGAGGCGCGGGATCGGGATCGCCCAAACAGGGATGACACGAAGAGGGAGATTGCCGCCAGAGAGGCCCGCATGCCCAGGGAACGCATGGTCGACCTCCTGAATTCTGTGGCTGGAAGCAAGGTAAATGGCTAGAGATTAACCCCGGCTTAGAAGAGCTTAGAAATGTCTCACCTGCTGTAGCCCGCTCCATCCGTCTCTGTTACGCTGCCCCCATGCCTCAGGCCCTGGTAGCGTTCATGATCCTGTTCCTCGGCGCTGCGATATTGCGGGCCTTCAACGTGCTCAACCGGTCACATGCCGAGCGTCTTGCCTCCCTGGTCTTCTCGATCAGTCTCCCGGCGACGATCCTGGTGTCGCTGGACCGGATCCCGTTCACGCACTCCGCATGGAAACTCCCGGTAGCGGCCGCGCTCGTCACGCTGCCGATGCTCCTCCTGACCTGGCAGCTTGCCCGCCTGCTGCGTCTCCCCCGGCCCACGCGGGGCGGATTGCTGTTGGGGACGGGCTGCATCAATTCCATCTACTTCGCCTATCCCGTCGTTCTCGCCACCCTCGGCGACGCGGGGCTTGGGCACGCTGTCTTGTTCGACCTAGGACAAACGACCCTCACGCTCACGCTGCTCTACGCGTTGGCGCTTTGGCACGGAACAGCCTCCAGTTCTGCCGGAACGACCATGCGACGCTTTCTTGCAGCGCCGCCGCTCTGGGCATTGAGCGGCGTCCTTCTGCTGAAGCTCTTCGACCTGCATCTGCCATCGTGGCTGCACGACCTGCTGCTGCCGCTGCACTTCACCACGACGCCGCTTGCCAGCCTGGTGCTGGGGCTGTCGATCAGCCTGAGCGGTCACGGCAAATTCACACTCGCTGCGTTCGGAGTCGTGCTGCGAATGGGTGGAGGGCTGCTGTTGGGATTCGGCGCCGCCGAGCTCTTGCGCTTGGCCGGTGTCGAACGCGTGGTGGTGATCCTCGTGGCGGGGATGCCGTCCGCCGTGACGGCCGTCATTTTTGCGGCTGAAGCGGGTCTGGATGAAGAGTTGGTCGCCTCGATCGTAACCTTGTCCGTGGCGACCGGCGTGGCACTGCTTCCTTCACTACCTCATTTCGTGAATTGGCTGGCAGGCTGAACAGAAAACAGCAATCTCACATCTCAAATCGCAAATTTCAAAAAGAATGGTCCTTGCATGCTTGCTCTTCCCCTTTTTCCAGAGCAGCCTGGGCCAGTCCAAACGTGCGCGTGAAGGAGCACCGCCTAACTAAAAATACGATAGCTCTTGTGTGCCGCCTTCCGCGAGCACAAGGACCGACCAGGCTGATCCTCCCGGCTCTGGTGTGCCGCGGTCGGCGAGCAAGAGGGATGGACCCGACGGCCCCTCTACGTTTCCATCATTTCCAACCGCGCATCGAATTCGTGCCCGCACGACACGCAGCGGATGCAGTCGGACTCCACGGTAAATTCGTCAGACCGGATGCCCATCCCTCCGCAATCCGGGCAGCGGGCGAGATGCACGCGTTGGCCGTCCAATGTTTCGTATTGGCTGCCCCGGAAGCAGTAGATGGGTTTGTCTTCCAGGAGCCAGGCGTGGCCTGCGTGGTCCACCACGGGAAGAGCAATATAATGATGGTTCACATACTCTTCGAGGTCCCGGCGGCTGGCAAACCCATCCTTGATAAATTTGCCCGTCGCCGCTTCATACAACATCTGATCCTTGACGATCGCTTTCGTCGGTCCCATGGGCACCTCCCTACTCGAAGTCGTGCTGATCATAAACTCTCGCGGCGATGGATCACCGCGTTGACGGACGATCCCTGGTCTCAGATCACTCCAGAGTAATAGCGAAGAATATTTGAGACGGAAATTACGCCGATGATCTCGCCGTCCTGCGCGACGGCCAAATGGCGGGTGGCCTGATCCTTCATCAGCCGCACCGCTTCGATGAGCGGCCGGTCTCCGCGAATCGCCACAAGCGGGGTTCTGACACAGGTTTGTACGGAGGTGGTGTTGGCGTCGAGACCGTTGGCCACCACGTCGCGCGCCAATAGGGAATCGGTGATGAAGCCGAGATAGGTATGGCTGTCGGTCACAAGCAGTGAGCCCGTCTTCCATTTCTGCATCAGTCGGCCGGCTTCGCGCAGTGTCGCGGTGTGCGGCACGCTCCGGAGATCAGGTGACATGTGTTCGGCGACCTGCGGGCCGGTCAGCACGTGCTTGCCCGAATTCGATTTCTTGGGCTCCGCCGCGCGGCGTGCCTCCAATTCGGCCACACAGCTTTCCAGTACGCGGGTGCGCTGCAACAGGTTTTGCCGTTCGCCGTCGAGCCCGATGCTCTCCGGTGCTTCTTCGGTCAGGTTGACGAGCCCGGCAGCCTCGCCCAGCTGCGCATACTGGTAGGCATCCAGCAGGCCGGACGTTTCTCCCAACAACTCTGCAATCAGGCGCTCCGACTCCGAATCGAATTCTTCGAGCGTGCGGCCGGCGCTGCCATTTTTCACAAAGAGCGCCAGTTCCGCGAGGTGTTTGCGCATACGCTCAATGCTGCGGTCGAGGGACGGTCGAAGTTTCTTGGACGCGACCCGGGTTGAGGGCATAGCACCTCCGATCGGTGAGACGGCAGGGAGAGGCGAAATCATACCTGCGCGCACTACGCCGTGGCAAGCATGGGGTGTCCTGCGATAGAGAGCCCTCTGCAAGGGTACAATTCGGAGGCCCTCAGTGACAGCGCAGCGTCAGAATGGAGCAGTTTACCGTCCGAGACAGCGCTGCCCTCCCATTCCGTCCGGGGTACAGCGCAACGACCCCGAATAATCGGGTCCCACGGGCGCGGGGGTGGTATAGGCTGGAACGGACCGATCGGCACCAGCGGGCCGATTGGGTGCTGTCGGCGTGAACGGAAGCTTTGCGGGGGCATGGGATTGCCCTGCCGCTGATGGCGCTGAGAGAGGGGCTTCGGAGGGCTGCACAAAATTCGATGCTGCCTCGGACGGCACCGGCTGGGAGGTCCCTGGCATCTTCTCCTCCCCGAGCTGACGCATGCCCGACCCTTTGAACATTGTGCGGACCGCCTTGAGATTCCCTTCGGCGTCGTCCTCGGCGGAGATGTCCAATTTTTGAACGGGCTCACCGACCATAATGATTCCGCAGGCGGACGACAGAGACAGCGCCAATAACGCTACAACCGTCCTTCGCATCGGCCCGACTGCCTGACAATGCTCCATCCAAGCTTGCTCGTACACTTTTTTCTCTCACGTACGTTTGTATTCTCTAAACGGGTGACGCCTGCCTGGACGACTTTCTCACCCACCCCTTCCGGCCGCGCCCAGACGCGGCTTTCACCAAGCGCCCGCAGCGGGGTCCCTACAGCGGGCGGGGTGCGAGGGCGGATGGACTGACAGGCGACAGGAGCCGTTTCTTATTCACGAAATACCCGCACCGGGACCTTCCGTCCTTTGATCCTTGCACGTCCAAGGACATCCATGATTCCCTGTGCCATCCGCTCCGGCACATCGACGAGAGAGAACCGGTCGTCGATGTGAATCGCGCCGATCAGGTTGCTGTTGATTCTTGCTTCATTCGCGATTGCGCCGACCAGATCGCCGGGGCGGATGCCCGCGTCCCGCCCTGCTCCCACGTAGAGACGAACCATGCCCGTTTCGTGATGTCCGCCGCTTCGCCGGTTCCCCACGAACCGTGCCGCCTCGCCGCCGTGCCGGTGGCGTGAGACACCGTCCCTCCGTCCAGGCGGCGACCATTCGGCCGTTCGGAGAGGCACGGCGGGAATCTCCTCTTCCTCCCGCTCCCCCCCTTCTGCGCGAAAGACGAGTTTGAACGCGGCGGCGGCAACAGTCGCAAGATCCCCCGATTCGGCCATCGCATTGACCACCCCGCGGAAGGCGTCAAGATCATCGGCGCGGATCGTCTGTTTGATCGCATTGCGGGTGCGCTCGAGCCGTTGCGCAAGCAGGTCGGCGACAGAGGGAACCGGCGTCACGACCACCTTAGCCTTCGTATGCTGCTCGATGGTTCGCAACAGCCGCTGTTCGCGCGGATCGAGGATCGTGACCGCCGCCCCTTCTCTGCCCGCGCGGCCGGTGCGCCCAATGCGATGCACGTAAACCTCCGCAGACGACGGCAGATCATAATTGATGACATGGGAGACATGCGGAATGTCGAGTCCGCGCGCCGCAACGTCGGTGGCGACGAGCAACTCCGTCTGTCCGGTGCGAAACGCCTGCATGACCCGGTCGCGCTGAACCTGGCTCATGCCGCCGTGAATCGCCTCCGCACGGTGCCCCCGACCGTTCAACATCAGCGTCACTTCGTCGACTTCCAATCTGGTGCGGCAGAACACCAGAGCCGACTTGGCTCCCGCCATGTCGATGATGCGGGCAAGGGCCGCCCCGCGATGTGGCCGGGACACGATGTAGGCCGTCTGTTGGACTTTCGGGGCGGTTCCCGCCTTGACCGGTTCCTTGGCGATCGTAATTTCGACAGGATTGCGCAGGTGACGATGTGCGATCGCCTGAATCCGCGGCGGCATGGTGGCGGAAAACAATGCCGTCTGTTTCGTCGCCGGCGTCTGTTCCAGGATCGCTTCCAAATCTTCCGCAAAGCCCATATCCAGCATCTCGTCGGCTTCGTCGAGCACTACCACCTGCACCCCGTCCAACTTCAACGTGTGGCGCCGCAAGTGGTCGAGAGCCCGGCCGGGCGTCGCGATGATCACGTCAACGCCACGCCTCAGAACCTGGATCTGCGGCCCGATGGCTTGCCCCCCATACACGGCCAACACCGTGATCTTCAACTCCTTGCCGTACCGCTGCACGGCAGCCGCGACTTGAATGGCCAACTCCCGGGTCGGAACAAGAATGAGGGCCGAAGGCCGAGCCTTGGCCCCGTGGGCGATGCGCTGTAGCAACGGCAGTGTGAAGGCGGCGGTCTTCCCCGTGCCGGTGGCCGCCTGACCCAACATGTCTCTTCCCGAGAGTAACGGAGGAACGGCCTCCCGTTGAATGGGCGTCGGCTCCTCATAGCCCAAGGTCTCCAGGGCGGCGAGGAGCCCCGCTTCCAACCCCAAGGCTGCAAACCCCGGAGAGAATCCATGTACCGCCGTCGCCTCAGGCGTTTTGGAATGATCGTGCTTCATCGTGTCCTTCGTTCCCTTCACTCAGCCCATCTGCTTGGGCCACAGAGATTCCAGTTCTGGAAATTGGCCCCGATAGTCCGCATGGCTGGCGCGCAAGACTTTGAGCGCCTCGTCCCGGCCATACACACTGGTGATTTCGACTTTGTGCTGGAGGGTGCCCGGCGCGTGCTTGTACGTCAGGAAATAGTGCCGGAGGCGATCGAGCAGCGTGACCGGGCAGTCGCCGATGTCCTTGAAATCTCCGTACGCGGCATCTTCTTTCATCACGGCAATGATCTTATCGTCCGCTTCGCCGCCATCCGCAAGGCTGAAGCCGCCGATCGGAATGGCAGTGAGGAGAATGTCGCTGTGCGGGATGGTTTTTTCGGTGAGGACACAGATATCCAAGGGATCGCCGTCGCCGACCATCCCCTTGCGTTTGGCCCGCTTGGAAAATATTGCCGCTACCTTGTCGCCGCAATACGTTTGGGGGACCAGGCCGTAATAGACAGGACAGTAATTGGAGAACCGCTGGGGCCGGTCGACTTTCAAAAATCCGCTGCCTTTATCGACCTCATACTTCACGGTATCGGTGGGGACGATTTCAATGTACGCGGTCACTACTTCCGGCGCCTTCTCGCCGATGGACACACCATGCCAGGGATGCGCCTTGAACATCAGATTCATCAACCGTTGGATCGGATCCCCTTGCGATCGCGCCATCAATGCCTCCTTGTGTTCTCCTGATCCGTTCAGACCCGCGACGCCGTCTTCGTCACGGTGATGAACCATTTCGGTCTCATGCGCCCAAAGTCCGTCCTCGTATGCCGCTTGAGCGCGATGGCTGAATCCAAGACATAGGCCCGTCCCTGCTCTCGCACAAAGACGACCCAATGCCACGCGGGGCGACCGCCGTCCCGATGCCACTTGATGGCCACTAATGCGCGGGCAGGCAACGCCGGCCACGACACAAAAGGCGTTTCTCCGGGACGTGCCTGCAGCCCGTACCGCCCAAGCAAGCGACGAACATGATCGGTGGCTGACCATAAACGGGCATCGGAGGCGGTGATTCCCAGTCCCCGTGCTGACCGCTGTGCCGAGTCATAGCTGACCCCCGCGAGCGCCGCCACACTGGCAATGCCGCAGCCAGTCCGCTCGCGTTGCACCACCGGCTGCAATCCGATGGCCCTTCCAAGCTTGCTCGTACGCTTCATTCGAAGGGACCTTCAGCAACCCTATCTTGAAGCGAGTAACGGGGTTGCGCTCCAACTGCGCGCTCCATTTCACTCCTCAGCCACTATTCTGCCTTCAGAAAAGGTGCACTATTCCTCAGGGAGCTGAATCGGCCCTGCCCACTCCCCTTTGGCCAGCTTCACCTCCTGATAGCCTCCGTCCGGCCACTGGAACTGTCCGGCCTCATCCACTTGCACGATAAATGGATCGGCTTCATGCGCTTCGCCGCGATACCAATACCATCCTGCTTCAGGGGGTTTTGTTTTCGTCCACCGGTACATCGATGCGATGCTCCTCAGATCTTTTTGCGTTCAAATGACTCAGATACGCGGCTTCTTCCTCGATGTGACGCTGCAAGGCGGCCCGTGTCGGCGCTTCCTGTGCTTGGATGCGCCAGAACACATCAAGCGCCGCATCAATCTCTTCCCGTTCCATCCCAGTGCCGTCAGTGCCTCGCCTCCATTCGAGATAGGCCACAATGGCGCGGGCTTCCTCGCGCGTAAAGACAGCCAACTTGCACCGTGCAAAATCATGCCAGGTCATGGCCCCATACCGCCTGGGATTCACGAACGCCGATTTGCCGATACGCTGGTCGAACGTCCGCGACCCGAGCGGCACGCGAATGCGTCGATCGAAAAACCCGTTCGTGAGATGAAACACGGGGTCTGCTGTCTGTAACTGATCATTCAGGTCGGCGATCAGATATGCCGGGAGAAAATGGCGAAACCCGCCATCGGACAAAAAGCTCAGCGCCGTATAATTCGGATCGAGGATGGAAGGATCGATCTGGGTCCAATGAGTCACCCCCTTGAAAGCGGCCGTCGCTTCCGCCGGTTCACAGCCCTCGTGGCTACCTTGTAAGAAGGCATCGCCCGGGTGTTCCGTGTCACGAAACGCCTGCTGGATCAGTTCGATCAGGTTCTGCTTGTCCCGCATCACGACTGCCATTCCTTCTCGCAAGAGGCTTCTGTTACAGTCTTTCGCGTGATGGCGAACCCTAACATGAACCGTCTGCCAATTGAAGATGTCCTGCCAGCGTTGCAACGGGTCTTGGCGGAGAAAAACAGCGCTCTGCTGACCGCGCCACCGGGCGCCGGAAAGACCACGGGTGTGCCGTTGGCCTTGCTGAATGCGCCCTGGCTGGCGGGACACAAAATCCTCATGCTGGAGCCGAGACGGCTGGCGGCCAGAGCCGCCGCTCATCGCCTTGCCGCACTGCTCAACGAATCGATTGGGGCAACGGTCGGCTATCGCATGCGGCTGGATACAAAAGTCGGACCGGCCACCCGTATCGAAGTCGTGACCGAAGGGGTGCTCACCAGGCTGTTGGTCAACAAGCCAGAATTGGACGGATACGGTGCGATTGTGTTCGACGAGTTCCACGAGAGAAGTCTGCAGGCCGATACCGGTCTCGCGCTCGCGCTTGAAACACAACGGCTCATCCGTCCCGAGCTTCGGCTGCTCATCATGTCGGCCACGTTGAATTGCGGACCCGTCAGCGATCTGCTCGGCGGTTCGCCCGTCATTTCCTCCGAAGGCCGGCTCTTTCCCGTCGAAACGCGCTATCTGGATCGGCCGGTGACCGGCCGGATCGAGGCAACTGTCGTCCAATGTATTCGTCGCTCGCTGGCGCAGGACTCCGGCAGCCTTCTCGTGTTCTTGCCAGGCATGGCAGAGATTCGCCGTGTTGAGCGAACATTGCAGGAGCACACGGTGGGACGGGACGTGATCATCGCTCCTCTTCACGGTGACCTGCCCCAGGAAGCGCAAGACAGAGCCATCGAACCGGTCGGGCCCGGCATGAGAAAGGTCGTCTTGGCGACATCCATCGCAGAAACCAGTTTGACGATCGACGGCATCCGCGTGGTCATCGATGCCGGTCAGCTGCGTGCCCCTCGATTTGATCCTCGGTCCGGTTTGACACGTCTCGAGACCATGCGGGTCACACAGGATTCCGCCGACCAAAGAAGAGGTCGTGCCGGACGGCTCGAACCGGGCATCTGCTATCGTCTCTGGACCCAGCAGGAGCAACAGACGCTTACGGCACGCCGTCCTCCGGAAATTCTGGATGCCGATCTCTCTTCTCTTCTCCTCGATACGGCCGAGTGGGGGGGTTCGGATCCCCTAGAATTGTCCTGGCTGACACCGCCGCCACCGGGGGGCATCGCGCAGGCGCGTGAACTCTTGACCCGTCTGGGTGCGTTTGATGGCAACGGACGGCTCACAAGTCATGGCCGACAATTGGGCGGCCTGCCTCTGCATCCACGCCTCGCACACATGCTGCTTACATCGGTGAGGCTGGATTGCATCGGCCCCGCCTGCGATCTTGCTGCGCTTCTCAGCGAGCGCGATCTTCTCCGCCCGGCCACGGCGCGAGAGGCGGATATACATCTACGCCTGGACTTGCTGCGCGGCGACCATCCACATGCCGCCGGTGCCCAGGTGGACCGCCGCGCAATCGAACGCATCAGGCGCACCTCCCAGCAATGGCGCGGACAACTGCAACGGGCCACGGACACCCAATGCTCCACCCGCTCTCCCGCGCTCGACCCGGTGGGCCCGCTGCTGGCCACCGCGTATCCGGACCGGATTGCGCAACGCCAAAAAGGCGGTGAAGGCCGCTATCTGATGGCCAACGGACGAGGGGCGCTGTTTGCCCGCCCCGATCCGCTCGCCGCCGAGCCGTACCTCGTCATCCCCGAATTGGATGCAGGATCGCAATGGGCCCGTATTGATTTGGCTGCGCCGGTCTCCCTGGAGGCCATCGAACAGCTGTACGCCCCCGACATCGTTCAATCCGAAGCGGTCGTTTGGGACGAGCGTATCGGTGCTGTTCGCGCGTCACGACAACGTCGCCTGGGTGCTCTGGTCCTGTCGGATGAACCATTGTCACAACCCGACCCCGCATTGATCACGACGGCTTTGCTGGAGGGCGTGCGCCGCGCAGGGATGCACAACCTGGCTTGGACCCCGGAACTGCAGGACTGGCGGATGAGGATCCGGTTTCTCAGGCAGATCGAAGCCGGCAACGTGACCTGGCCGGATGTGTCCGACGAACACCTCCTGCAAACGCTCGACGAGTGGCTCGGACCCTATGTCGTCGGCATGACGACCGTAGAGCGCGTCCAACGGATAGATCTTCGAGCACCATTGCACGCCTTGCTCAGCCCGGCCCAAGCTCGAGAGCTTGGCCGTCTGGCTCCCACACATGTCACCGTGCCGAGCGGATCGCACATCAAGCTGGATTACGGAGAGGACGTTCCCGTTCTCGCTGTACGGCTTCAGGAGATGTTCGGCTGCAAGGACACGCCGCGCATTGCGAACGGCAGGGTGCCTGTGATTCTCCACCTCCTGTCTCCGGCGAAGCGGCCGGTCCAGGTCACTAAGGATTTGGCCAGCTTCTGGGTCAATGCCTATCCTGAGGTGCGCAAAGAACTCCGCGGACGCTATCCGAAACATCATTGGCCCGAAGATCCGCTCGCGGCACCGCCGACCGCGAAAACGAAACGCCGGTCGTGAGGCTGCACTTTCGTAGGATAGACCGACAGGCCTCAGCAGGCCTATGGTCGCTCATGCGCAGATGCTGCTTCCTCCTCGCGGGTCTGACGATCCTCATTCCGGCCATCGGACACGGGGAAGTTGCGGACTTCTCGCCCCCGCCCCCAGACCTCCCGTTTGACGACGTCGATGAGGCCACGCAGCAAGCGGAAGTGACTCGACAGGCTCTCGCCTTCCTCGAGACGCTGCAACGGCATTGGGGAAACGGCCCCGAACGGCTCCGAACCGTCGTGCCGGGCTCCGTCGAACGCGAGGAAGAGGGCACGCTGATTTATCTACGGAATGTTCATGATCATGGCGTGCTCGAGGGCTACGGATTCCGCAAGGGCTCGCTGGTGCGCGGCCACTACCTCATGGTTCAGCAGCCGCTGAATAGCTTGAACGAATTCATCGGGTACTACTCGGCACTCAAAGAGGCCTTGCGCGCCGCCTTCGGTGAGCCGGCCCTGGACCACGTGATCTGGAACGATGATCTCTATGCGAAGCTGCCGGATTACTGGGGTGTGGCGGTGATGATCGGACACCTCCGCTATCACGCGGCCTGGGAGACGGCCGAAGGCACGCTGACGATCGATCTCAGCGGAGAACGGTACAGCCGATTATCGGTAGAGTATCGAGTTCGTGGCGAGGCGGCCCGCACCTAGCGCCTATCCGGCAGAGTATTCGGCTAGGTGGGAATGTCTCGAACTCCGTCGTACGAAGTCTTCGATTGATGGGTGAGCTTCACGACGTCGCCGTCCTTCACCACCGAATCCTCGCTGCCCACCTTCTTGTTGACAGCGACGAGGACTTCTCGCTGGAGCATGTACGGCATCAGTGCACCCAACTGATCCGGATGGGCGTCGATCATTTTCTTGATCGTCGTCGTTCCCGCGACGTCGAGTTCGAGCTCGTCCGCGCCCATGGCTTGGCGCAGCGTCAGTCCAAATACCAGCACTTTCACCATAATGAGCTCTGCCTCCTGTAATCACATGGAGCGTCTGGATGTTTTTGCCTTGTCCATCGGCGACGGACTCACGT